>ERZ773068.59-NODE-59-length-59063-cov-40.694041_pt1 | contig 59063 bp, 61 predicted proteins | sample MGYA00580620_ERZ773068 | MGnify/ENA primary metagenome ERZ773068 (study PRJEB29015, sample SAMEA2737983) | human oral metagenome | biome: human oral; feature: human-associated habitat; material: dental | place: China | collected 2101 ... | reverse complement strand
AGCGCAACCTTGCCAAGGTTGAGGTCGCGAGTTCGAGACTCGTTTCCCGCTCCATAATTTTCCGCTTTCGCAGCGGATAATTTTTGGCGGAATGGCAGAGTGGTTATGCAGCGGCCTGCAAAGCCGTGTACGCCGGTTCGATTCCGACTTCCGCCTCCAAATCTTCTACGGCGGGGTGGCAGAGTGTTTATGCTGCGGGAGGTGAACTTCCGTATACGCCGGTTTGATTCCGTGCCCCCGCCTCCAAATCTTAGAACCAGCTAATTAGCCCGAGTGGTGGAATTGGTAGACACAACGGACTTAAAATCCGTCGCCTCTAATACGGGCGTACCGGTTCGATTCCGGTCTCGGGCACCAGAATTCAAAAATGACCGCTTCGGCGGTCATTTCTCTTTTTTGTTCCTTTTGTCAAAATTATCAGCACAATGCGGCAAGCAGCCTGAAAACAAAGGGCCGCTTTTCCTGCCAAGAAAAAGGACTTTCCGTTCAAATTTCGGAAAGTCCTTTTTCAGAAACTGGCACGCCCACGGGGATTCGAACCCCGGTTGCCGCCGTGAAAGGGCAGTGTCCTAGGCCTCTAGACGATGGGCGCGTGAAAGGGCGCGGATTATAGTGTTTTTCGGCGCCCTGTCAATACTGCGTTGGGGAAAACCCGGCATCGTCCGGTATGCCGCGGTAAACAGCCGACAGCCGGTTTGAACCCCCGTCCGGCTTTTCAGGCTGCTTCGTCGATCCAAGCCTGCTGGATGGCTTCGAGGATTTTTTCGCCGCAGCGTGCCGGATCGTCGTCAAAGTCGGGCAGCGCCAGCACCAGGTCGCGCAGCTGGGTGAAACGCAGGGTGTGGGGGTCGATGCTTTCGCCGTGGGTGTCGAACAGTTCTTCGGCGATGCGGTGGGTGTCGGTCCATTTCATGGTCGGTATCCTTTTCGGGTGTTCGGGCTGTGGATTATAGCGGATGACAGCTGCGGCGGAATATCGGTTCGGCCGGCACTCGAGCATTGAAAGGCAGCCTGAAAAGGCGCAGAATGCCGTTTTTTCAGGCTGCCTGCGCGTTTTTCCGTAATCAGCGCCGGCAGCGCGACCGACACAATACAAAGGAAGGCCTTATGGCACAAAGAAAACTGCATCCGCAAACCCTGGCGATCCGCGGCGGCAAAGAGCAGACCGGATACAAAGAACACCACCAGGCGCTGTTTCTGACCAGCAGCTTTATGTACGACAGCGCCGCCGAAAGCGCGGCGGTATTTGCCAAGCAGCAGCCGGGTTACACCTACAGCCGCACCAACAATCCCACCGTCAGCGCCTATCAGACGCGGATTGCCAATCTGGAAAGCGCCGAAGCCGGCATCGCCACCGCCACCGGCATGGCGGCGATTCAGGCTGCCCTGCTCACGTTTTTGAACGCGGGCGACCATCTGGTGAGCAGCCGCAGCCTGTTCGGCACCACAGCGGGCTTTATCAGCGGCCACGTTACCCGTTTCGGCATCGACGTGAGCTTCGTACCGCAAACCGATTTGGACGCCTGGCGCGCGGCGATACGGCCGAACACCAAAATGCTGTTTTTGGAAACGCCGTCCAACCCGCTGGGCGAAGTGGCGGACTTGGAAGCGCTGGCGGCGCTGGCCCACGAGCACGGCGCCCTGTTGGTAGTGGACAACTGCTTTTGTTCGCCGGTGGTGCAGCAGCCTTTGCGCTTCGGCGCCGATTTGTCGGTGCAGTCGGCTACCAAAGCCATCGACGGCCACGGCCGCACGCTGGGCGGCATCGTCTGCGGTCGCTCCGAACTGATCAACCAGATTGCGCTGTACGTCAATTCCGCCGGCCTGAGCATTTCGCCGTTTAACGCCTGGATGCAGCTGGGCGGTGCGGAAACCCTGTTTCTGCGCACGGCGCAGCAGGGGCAAAACGCTTTGAAAATCGCCGAATGGCTGCGCACGCAGCCGAAAATCGGCAAAGTGTTCTACACCGGCCTGAGCGACCATCCGCAGGCAAAACTGGTTGCCAAGCAGCAAAGCGGCGGCGGTCAGGTCTTGGCCTTTGAAGTGGTCGGCGGCACCGAAGCGGCGTGGAAAGTAATCGACGCCGTCGAGATTTTCTCGAAAACCGCCAACTTCGGCGACGTGCGCTCCACCATCACCCACCCGTGGACCACCACCCACGGCCGCATGAGCGCGGAAGACAAAACTGCCGCCGGCATCAGCGAAGGGCTGATCCGCATTTCCGTGGGCCTGGAGTACGTTGATGATTTGATTGCCGACTTGGAACAGGCGCTGGCGCAGCTGTAAGCACAAAAACCATCCGTCAAAGCAGCCTGAAAGCCCACCGCTGCGGTTTTCAGGCTGCCTTTACGGACAACAAACACTTCACACACATCGAAAGGAAAGCCGTATGAGCGAAGCCGAATTCTCCGCGCTGGCGCTGAAAATCTGCGTCGGCGGGCTGGTGATTTTTTTGGGGTTCATTATCTGGAATCTCGGCAAAGAGTCCAAAGTGGGCAAGCTGGGAATGTTTATCCTGTTTCTCGTGCTGGGTTTGGGCATTGCCGGATTCCTGTTTAAAAACCTGCTGGTCGAACTGATGATGTAGCCGGCCGCCGGCGAAAGCTGCACGAAGCGGGCAAAGGCTGTATGATGCGCCCTTTTGCCCTTGCCGACACCCGCCCATGAAAGCACTCAGCGACCTTATCGCCGTCATTTTGTTCTTTGCGATTTACCTGTTCAGCAAAAACATGGTGGCCGCCACCGCCGTGGCCGTCGCCGTAGGCGTGCTTCAGGCTGCCTATACGCTGTACAAACACCGCCGCATGAGCGTGATGCAGTGGATCGGGCTGATTACCATCGTGGTATTCGGCGGCGCAACCATCCTGCTGAACGACCGCATGTTCTTTATGCTCAAAACCACCATACTCACCTGGCTTTCCGCGCTGGTGATGCTATCCAGCCAGCTGATGGGCAAAAACGGCCTGAAGCTGATGCTCGGCCAGGAATTGCAGCTGCCCGAAACGGTATGGAACCGGCTGGGCTGGGCATGGGTGGTGTTTTTTATCGTGCTGGGCGCCGTCAATCTGGCGGTGGCCTACCCTTTCAGCGCCGAACGCGAAGCGCTGTGGGTTAATTTCAAAGTGTACGGCTACCTGCCGCTGACCATTGCTTTTGCCATCGGCCAAGGCATCTATCTTTCCCGCCATCTGCCCAAAGAGGAATCCTAACCATGCTGTATATGCTGCTGGCCACCGACGCCGAAGACGTACAAGAAGCCCGCGCCCAAGCCCGCCCCGCCCATCTGGCGCGCCTGCAGAAGCTGGCCGACGAAGGCCGCCTGCTGGTGTCCGGCCCTACCCCGCTGCCCGATGATCCCGAGCGCGTTTCAGGCAGCCTGATTATTGCCGAGTTCGACAGTTTGGACGCCGCCGAAGAATGGGCGGGCGCCGACCCCTACGTCGATGCCGGCGTGTATGCCGAACTGCTGATCCGCCCGTTCAACAAGGTGCTGCCGCAATGAGCCTGATGCGCGAGCGCATGGCGCGGCTGCTCGATCCGATCGCGCCCGAGGTTTTCGATTTTGAAGACCAAAGCCACCTGCATGCCGGCCATGCCGGCAACCGCGGCGGCGGCCATTTCGCCGTATTGGTGGTCAGCCCGCATTTCGAAGGCATGAGCCGCATCGCCCGCCAGCGCAAAGTGCAGGAGCTATTTGCCGAACTGTTTGCCGAAAAGGCCATCCACGCGCTGAGCATTATTGCCAAAACCCCGGCCGAATATTTCCATTAACCCGTCTTCCGAAAGGACAAGCCCATGAAAACCACCCGCATCGCCGCCGCACTTTCCCTGCTGGCCGTATCCGGCAGCCTGCTGGCGCAAACCATCGTTACCGTAAACGGCAGCAAAATCGACAGCAGCGACTTAGAGCGCCAAGTGCAGACCATCGTTGCCGAAAGCCAGGGACAGGTTCAGGACAGCCCCCAGCTGCGCCAGAGCATTCTCAACGACATGGTGGTGGAAACCGTTATCGTGCAGGAAGCCCGCCGCCTGAAGCTCGACAAGAGCAAGGAAGTGCAAACCGCCGAAGCCGAAGCACTCAAAGAAGCCAAAAAACAAGGCGCCGACAAAAAAGCCGGTTTCAAACAGCAATGGGCCGATTACCAGTCGCGCATCATCGCTCTGGTTTACATGAACGATTTGGCGAAAAAACAGCAGGTATCCGAAGCCGACATCAAAAAACGCTACGACGAAGTCAATGCCCGCTACAAAGGCGGCAGCGAAGTGCAGATCGGCCTGATCGTTACCGAAAAAGCCGAACAGGCGCAGGCAGCGATTAAAGAGCTGGCGGCGAAAAAATCCTTTACCGACGTCGCCAAAAAATACAGCGTCGATCCCAACGCCCAAACCACCGGCGGCCTGTCCAACGGCTACATCCCGCTGCTCGATCTGCAAAACAACAGCCCCGAAATCTACCAGGCCGTTTCCGGCCTGAGCAAAGGCGGCTACAGCAAAACCCCGATCAGCGGCGACAAAATCAACGTCGTCGTCTATCTGCACGACAAACGCCCGGTAACCATCCCCGCCTTTGCCGAGCAGAAAGACAACATCGGCAAAATCCTGCTCAACGAACGCATCGACAGCCATATCGACGGCCTGCTGAAAAAAGCCACCATCGTTCCGGCGAAATAAACGCCCGACGGCAGTTGAAAAAAGGCAGCCTGAAAAGCAGCCTGAAACCGCAAAAGCAGCCTGAAAACCAGATTATCGGTTTTTCAGGCTGCTTTTTTGGGCTGCTGCCGCCCGCTTATTCCAGCATCCCGTGCGTTTGCAGGTATTCCCGCGCAACGCTTTCGGCGCTTTGGCCTTGGGCTTTAACGCGGTAGTTCATGTCCTGCATTTCTTCGGCGCTGATTTTGCCGGCGAGACGGTTGAGGGCGGCGGCGAGCTCGGGGTGTTGCTCCATCGTTTCCTGCCGCATCAGGGGCGCGCCCTGGTAGGGCGGGAACAGGCGGCGGTTGTCTTCGAGTACGGTCAAGCCGTATTGGCGCAGCTCGCTGTCGGTGGAGTAGGCGTCGGTGATTTGGATGCTGTTTTCGCGGATGGCCTGATAGCGCAGGGCGGGCTCGAGGGTTTTGACTTTGAGGCGCAGGCCGTAGCGTTGCTGCAGGCCGAGGTTGCCGTCTTCGCGGTCGTTGAATTCAAGGGTGAAGCCGGCGGTGGCGTGGTGCTGGATTTTTTGCAAATCGCCGATGGTGCGCAGGCCGTTTTGCTGGGCAAAACTGCGTGTTACGGCAACAGCGTAGGTGTTTTGATAGGCCATCGGCGGCAGTAGGGCGAGGCCGTCTTGCGCGAGGATGCCGTCGCGGGCGGCGCGGTACACGGTGTCGGGGTTGGTGGAAGCGGGCGGCGGGTTGTTGAGCAGGCTGGCGGTAATCGTGCCGGTGAACTCGGGGTAGATGTCGATTTTTCCTGCTTTGAGGGCTTCGTAGAGAAAACCGGTTTTGCCGAAATTGGGCTTGGTTTCTACGGCCAGGTCGGTGTGCGTTTCAATCAGGATTTTGTACATCTGGATCAGGATTTCAGGCTCGGAGCCGAGTTTGCCCGCCACAATCAGGGTGGCTTTGGGGCTTTCAGGCTGCCTTTGCGGCGCAAACGAGGCGGCAAGGGCGGCAATCAGCGCGGCCAGCACCCACACGCTGTGGCGCAGGCGGATGGTTTCGAGCTTTTTGAGCAGATAGTTGAACGCGAGGGCAAGGGCGGCGGAAGAAACGGCGCCGATGAGAATCAGGCTGCTGTCGTTGCGGTCGATGCCCAGCAGGATAAAGCTGCCGAGCCCGCCCGCGCCGATCAGGGCGGCCAGCGTGGCCGTGCCGATAATCATCACGGCGGCGGTGCGGATGCCCGACATAATCACAGGCAGCGCCAGCGCCAGCTCGAATTTTTTCAGCCGCTCCCAGCGCGTCATGCCGAATGCGGCGGCGGCTTCGCGCAGATTGGGGTCGATTTGGTTTAAGCCCGTAACCGTGTTTTGCAAAATCGGAAACAGCGCATACACCACCAGCGCGGCCACGGCAGGCGGCGTGCCGATACCCATCAGCGGAATCAGCAGCCCCAATACCGCCAGCGAGGGCAGGGTTTGGAACACGCCTGCCGCCTGCAAGACCCATTCGGCCGCCCGTTTGTGCCGCTGCACGGCCACTGCCAGCGGCAGCGCAATAGCCATCGCCGCCAGCAGCGCCGAGAGTGAAAGCTGCAAATGCTGCCACAGCGCGGTGTACCAGTCGCCGCTGCGGGCAAGCCAGGTGTGCCAGATGTCAGCCATGTTCGCCCTCCCCCGCAAACAAATCCGCCACCAGCGCGTTTTCAGGCTGGCGCATAATCCCCTCGGGCGTATCGGTGCGCACCACTTTGCCCTGATTCAAAATACAAATCCGGTCGGCCAGATGCAGCGCCTCTTTCATGTCGTGGGTAACAAATACCACCGTTAACGCCAGCTTTTGGTGCAGCTCTTTAATCAAATCCTGAAGCTGCCGCCGCGAAATCGGGTCGAGCGCGGAAAAAGGCTCGTCCATCAGCAACACCTGCGGCTCGGCGGCAATGGCGCGCAAAATCCCCACACGCTGCTGCTCGCCGCCCGACAGTTCGCGCGGATAGCGGCACAGGTATTTTTCAGACGGCAAGCCCACCTGTTCGAGCAATTCCCGCGCACGCTGCCGTCGCGCCTCTTTGCCCCAGCCCTTCATCTCGGGAATCAGGCCGATGTTTTCCTCTACCGTCATGTTGGGAAACAGCGCAATCTGCTGCAACACATAGCCCGTAGAAAGCCGCAGCGTGCGCAAATCCTGCGCCGCAATGTCCCCGCCGCGCAGCAAAATCCGCCCGCAGTCGGGCTCAATCAGGCGGTTAAGCATTTTCAACAGCGTGCTTTTGCCGCTGCCGCTGGGGCCGACCAGCACAAAAAATTCGCCGCAGCCGATGGAAAGCGACACATTGTCCAATACGCGGTTGGCGCCGTATTGTTTGCCGATGTTTTGCAGATCAATCATCGGTTTTCCTATTTATCACCAGTTAGCATTGCGGCCATTATAAATGGATTCGCCGCACGGCTGGGCAAACGTGCTGTTTGAAAAAGACAATCTGCCGGCAGCAGGGCAAAAAGGCAGCCTGAAAAGCATATTTCGGCTTTCAAGCTGCCTTTTGTGCTTATTGCCGCCATGCGGTTTAAGCCGCCGACAGCACAAACAGCGTCGGCCGTTTTTTCAGATCGGGCAGCGCTTTCATGGCGCGCCAGCGGGCGATGTTTTGGCTGATAACGGTTTGCGTGGGCAGGGTCAGGTCGCAGGCGGCGCACAAGCGGGTGTCGGGAGAGAGCGTGGCCAGCGCGTCGGCGAGCAGGGCGTTGTTACGGTAGGGCGTTTCGATAAACAGCTGGGTTTCGTTTTCCTGGCGCGAACGGCATTCCAGCTTTTTCAGGCTGCTTTTGCGGCCTTCGGCATCGGCGGGCAGATAGCCTTTGAAGGCGAAACTCTGGCCGTTGGCGCCGGATGCCATCAGCGCCAGCAGGATGCTGGACGGGCCGATGAGCGGGCGCACTTCAAAACCTTCGCGGTGCGCCAGCGCCACCAGCGCGGCGCCGGGATCGGCCACCGCCGGGCAGCCGGCTTCGCTGAGCAGCCCCATGCTGCGGCCTTCGCGCAGCGGGCGCAGCAGCTCGGGCAGCTCGGCATCGGCGGTGTGTTCGTTGATTTCGCGCAGGTTCAAATCGCGTATCGGCGTACTCACGCCCAGATGTTTGAGATGGGCGCGCGCGGTTTTGGCGGCTTCGACGGCAAAGTCGGTCAGACAGGTAATCTGCGTCTGCTCGTGCGGCAGCAGGCAGGGGGTGTCGGCGGCGCCCAGCGGCGTGGGAATCAGGTAGAGAACGGGTCGGGTCATGGCAATATCCGCGGCGGGGAAACGCGGCTTTCAGGCAGCCTGAAAGCCGCTTGGCAAGTTGGGAAAACCATCGGGCGGCTACAGCAGCGGCACGCCTTCGGCCAGCAGAAAATCGGCCAGCCGGAATATCGGCAGACCGATCAGGGCGTTGGGATCGCTGCTGTCGATGCGCTCGATCAACAGGGCGCCCAGGCCTTCGCTTTTGGCGGCGCCGGCGCAGTAAAGCGCGTCGGGTTCGCGCTCGAGATAACGGTCGATTTGCGCGGCAGTCAGATTACGCATCTGCACCACGGTGGTATCGACATGGCGGTGCAGGCAGCCTGAAACGGTGTTGAGCAGGCACAGGGCGCTGAAAAACTCGATGCGCCGGCCGGAGAGTTCGGCCAGCATGGCGCGGGCGCGCTCAATCGTGAGCGGTTTGCCGAGCTGGCGGCCGTTGCAAAAAGCCACTTGGTCGGCGCCGATAATCAGATGGGCGGGATAGGCGGCAGAAAGCGAGCGGGCTTTTCCTTCGGCCAGCCGCAGCGCGGTTTGGGCGGCGCTTTCGCCGGCAGCGGGCGTTTCGTCGCAATCGGGCGCGGCGGCGCTAAAGGGCAGGCCGAGCGTTTCGAGCTGGGCGCGGCGAAAAGGCGAAGTCGAAGCCAGCACCAAAGGCGGAAAAGGGGTGTCCATACAGTAAAAAGATTGACTTGGAGGCGGCGAAATTATATCATGCTCCGTTTTTATGTCAGACCGTATTTCGATTGATGCCGAAGCGTTTGCCGCCTCAGGGCAAACGCTGCAAGGCAAGGTTTCCCTGCAGGATTTGGACGCGAGATCGCACTCGCCGGACATTGCAGATTTGGCCGCCGAAGTTTCTTACTCGCTGGCCGCCGGCAGGGACGATTGGGACAGAATCCGCCTAAGCCTGCACCTTGCGGGCAGCCTGAAACTCTGTTGCCAGCGCTGCCTGCAGCCCTTTGATTTCGAGCTGGACGAAACCGCGCAGGTGGTTTTGTTTGCCGACGAAGAAGCGCTGGATCAGGCCGTGCAGGACGACGATACGCTGGAAGGCATGGTTTGCGGCAGGGAGCTGGACGTTTACTCCCTGCTGGAAGACCAGATTCTGATGGCGCTGCCGTTTTCGCCAAAACACGAAAACTGCGGCAGCGGCGAAACCGCAGTGCAGTCGGACAAACCCAATCCGTTTGCCGCGCTGGCGGGTCTGAAAAAACCGGATTAACTTTATTTCTTTGTCAGGAGTTCAAACATGGCCGTTCAACAAAACAAAAAATCCCCTTCCCGCCGCGGTATGCACCGCTCGCACGACGCGCTGAGCGCGCCGGCTCTGTCGGTTGACAGCGCCACCGGCGAAGTGCACCGCCCGCACCACATTTCCCCCAACGGCATGTACCGCGGCCGCAAAGTCATAAAAGACAAGCTGTAAGCATTACCCGTATGACTGCGAAAGCCGGTTACTGTGCGCCCTGCGCTCGGCCGGCTTTTTGCCGTATCTGCCGCACTTTCGCCTTTCAGGCTGCCTGAAAGCGGCAAGCGCCACGCCAAGGCAGCCTGAAAACCGAAAACCGCGGCTTCGCAAGGCACGTTCATGACAAAAAAAGTTTGGTACACCTACGACGACATCCATAAAACCGTCAAACAAATCGCCACCCGCATCCAAGAAGCCGGCGAGCGCTACGACGCGATGATCGCCATCGGCGGCGGCGGCTTTATCCCCGCGCGCATGCTGCGCTGCTTTCTCGACATCCCGATTTACGCCGTTACCACCGCCTATTATCTGAGCGAAAGCAGCGGAAAAACCGCCGAAACGGTACGCAAAATCCAATGGCTCGACCCGTTGCCCGAACCTTTGCGCGGCAAAAACGTGCTGGTGGTGGACGAAGTGGACGACAGCCGCACCACCTTGGCTTTCTGCCTGCGCGAGCTGCAAAGCGAAGACTTGGGCCATATCGGCGTGGCGGTACTGCACAACAAACTCAAGCCCAAATGCGACACCCTGCCGGCGGGCATCAGCTATTACAGCGGCATCGAAGTGGAAGACTGGTGGATCAACTACCCGTGGGACGCCAACGATATCGACGCCCACAACCGCAAAGCCGAAACCGCCCGCGAAGAGCAGGCGCAGCAGTAGCGGCAGACGTTTTCAGGCAGCCTGAAAGCAGGTGTTGCGCCGTGAATCCCCACCGGTTTGCCAATGCCCCGCATTTGGTGCAAAACCTTTGCCAAGCAGCCTGAAAACCGCCGCCCTGCCCTTTTCAGGCTGCCTGCGCCGTCTGTTTTACCAGGCATTCAGGCAGCTCAAACTGCCTACTTTCGATGCTCAGGCAGCCTGAAAGCAGGCGCCGAAAACCAAACATCAAAAGGAAGACACACCCTATGATTACCCTGTCCGTCGATGCGATGGGCGGCGACGTCGGCCTTGACGTTACCGTGCCTGCGGCGGTGCGCTTTCTGGCGCGCCGCCCCGAAGCCCGCCTGATTATGGTCGGCGACGAGAGCCGTCTGCATGCGGCACTGGCCGCGGCACAGGCGCCGCTGGACAAAATCACCGTCCGCCACGCCACGCAGGTGGTGGAAATGGACGAAGCGCCGCAGTCGGCGCTGAAAAACAAAAAAGACTCGTCCATGCGCGTCGCCATCGAGCAGGTGAAAGCCGGCGAAGCGCAGGCCGCGGTATCCGCCGGCAACACCGGCGCGCTGATGGCCACCGCCCGTTTCGTGCTCAAAACCCTGCCCGGTATCGAGCGCCCCGCCATCGCCAAATTCCTGCCCGGCGAAAACGGCCACCTTACGCTGGCGCTGGATTTGGGCGCCAATATCGACTGCAGCGCCGCGCAAATCGTCCAATTCGCGGCGATGGGCAGCGAGCTGGTCAAAGCGCTCGGCCTGAACGCCAATCCGCGCGTCGGCCTGCTCAATATCGGCACCGAAGAAATCAAGGGTACCGAAGTGGTCAAGCAAACTTTCGCCCTGCTGCGCCAAAGCAGCCTGAATTTCGTCGGCAACGTTGAAGCCGACAGCCTGTTCAGCGGCGCGGCCGACGTGATTGCCGCCGACGGTTTTGTCGGCAACATCGTGCTCAAAACCATCGAAAGCTCGGTCAAATTTATGGGCGCTTCCATCCGCGAAGAGTTCAACCGCAGCCTGTTCAACAAACTCGGCGGCCTGGCGGCCAAACCCGCGCTCAACGGCGTGCGCGAGCGCTTCGACCCCCGCCGCTACAACGGCGCGATTTTTCTCGGCCTGCGCGGCGTGGTGATCAAAAGCCACGGCGGCACCGACGCAACCGGCTTCGCTTTCGCGCTGGAAGAAGCCTACCACGAAGCCGAAGCGGCCAGCATCGAGAAAATCAGCCAAGGCGTGGCTGACAGCCTGGCCGCGCTGGCGGCGGTGCAGGCCGAGCAGGCGGCGGGCGAAGTCTGATTTGCCGCTTTCAGGCTGCCTGCCGCCGCAGGGCAAAGCAGCCTGAAAACGCCCGTGCAGTCCAGTCCCTGCCCTTTCAGGCAGCCTGAAAGCGAAAACGCGATGAAATACACCGTTCTGATTCCCGCCGCCGGCAACGGCAGCCGCTTCGGCGGCGAGCGCCCCAAGCAGTATGCGCTGCTGGCCGGCAAACCGGTGCTGCAGCATACGCTGGATGCCCTGGCCGCCAATGCCCGCATCGGCCGCATCGCCGTGGTACTGTCGCCGCAGGATCGGGATTTCGACGCCCTAATCCGGCCGGGCGTGCAGACTGTGGCGTACCCCGTCGGCGGTGCCAGCCGCGCCGAAACGGTAGCCAACGGTCTGAACGCCCTGCTGGCAGACGGTTTGGACGAAAACGAAGTGCTGCTGGTGCACGATGCCGCCCGCTGCTGCCTACCGCAAAGCGCGCTCAACCGCCTGCTCGATGCCGCCGGCCATCCCGACGGCGCGATTTTGGCGGTGCCGGTGGCCGATACGCTCAAACGCGCCGACAATGGCGGCGCAGTTGCCGCCACCGTCTGCCGCGACGGATTGTGGCAGGCGCAGACACCGCAGCTTTTTCAGGCTGCCCTGCTGCGGCGGGCGCTGGCCGCGGCCGATTTATCGCAAGTAACCGACGAAGCCTCGGCCGTCGAAATGCTCGGCCGGCGCCCGCTGCTGGTCGAAGGTGACAGCCGCAACCTGAAGCTGACCCGCCCCGCCGATGCCGCGCTGGCCGCCTGGCTGCTGGCGCAAAACGGATAAAGCAGGCAGCCTGAAACGTCTAACCAAAGGAAAACCATGATTCTTTACCATAACCCCCGCTGCAGCAAATCCCGCGCTGCCCTCGAATGGCTGCAAGGGCGCGACGGCCTCGAAGTACGCGACTACCAAAACCAGCCCTTGGACGAAGCCGGCCTGCGCGCGCTGGCCGCCAAGCTCGGCCTGTCTTCGCCGCGCGGCATGATGCGGGTGAACGACGAATTGTTCCGCGAGCTCAAACTCGACACCGCCAACGACGACCAGTTGTATGCCGCGCTGGCTGCCCATCCCAAGCTGCTGGAGCGGCCGATACTCGAATTGGCCGACCGCGCCGCCATCGGCCGTCCGCTGGAAAACATCCAGGCGCTGCTCGGGAGCTGAAACATGAAAGCCGCCGCCCCACGCTCCGGACTGCGCCGCTACTTGCGGCGCGGCTTCTGGCTGAGCGTGGTGCTGGTGCTGGCGATGCAGGGCTGGTGCTGCTGGCAGGTCTATCATTACGCGCAAACGCCGCAAACCACGCCCGAACACGCCGATGCCGCCATTGTGCTCGGCGCCGCCGCTTGGGGCGAAAAACCCTCGCCGGTGTTCCGCGAGCGCATCAACCACGCGCTCACCCTGTACCAAAACGAGCGGGTGGAAAAACTGATTTTCACCGGCGGTACGCCCAAAAGCGGCTACAGCACCGAAGGCGCCGTCGCCCGCCGTTTCGCCCTGCGCCAAGGTGTGCCGCCACAGGACATTCTGTTTGAAACCACCTCCAAAGACACCTATCAAAACCTCGCCAACGCCCGCTGGCTGATGCGCAAAAACGGTCTGAAAACCGCGATTATCGTCAGCGACCCCTACCACATGGCGCGCGCGATGGCGATGGCCGAAAACCTCGGCATCCGCGCCTACCCCTCGCCCACGCCCACCAGCCGCTACAAGGACAGCGACAGCCGCACCCAATGGAAATTCTTCGCCGAAGAAAGCGCCCACCTGATGGCCTACCGCCTGCTCTATATCGGCCGCCGCATCGGCAAACTGTTCGGCAGTTGGACAGGCGCCTGAATCGCGGGCACCGCATCCCAAGCAGCCTGAAAAACACAAAAAAGCAGCCTGAAAACCGCAAATCCGGTTTTCAGGCTGCTTTTGCTTTGGCTTGGCGTTGTGGCGGCAGTCATTTTCAGACTGCCTTTACCGTTCACTCGTAACACGACACATAGCCCGTTTTGCCCACCAATTCCTGCCTCTGCGGCGTATGTCCATGCCCACAGGATCCGCCACGCTAACCAGCAAGCCTGACAGCATCAGCAGCAGAAATCCTGCCGATGCCCACAGCGGCACGCCAAGCAGGTACAGCACGATAAAGCCGATAAAACTGCCGGCCAGCAGCACTGCCAGCCCGAGGGTAAAGAAAACGTGAAACCATGCACCGCGCTTCATAAGGGCTCCTGGTTCGGAATGGGAATGGGGATTATATAGAAGCAGCCTGAAAATATGTTTACGGCTTGGATTGATCAGGCGCGCGCTGTCCGCGATAGCTTTGGGCTTCACGCAGGATTTCGGGTTTGATAATCCCGCGCAGTTCGTCAAGCCCGATGCGGACGAAGGGTTTGCCGGTATCGTAGCCGCCCAGTTGGTAGGCTTGGAATTGGAAGACTAGGCTGTCGCGGTTGAAATGCCAGTTGTTGCTGGGGCGGAACGGGCTGTAATGCAGGTGTTCACGGATTTGTTCGTCTGTCATCGGGTGGCCGTTGTAGCTGCCGGTTTTCATGGTGCGTATCCACGCTTGTTTTTGCAGACGGTACAGCCGCGCCAACCGCCCTTTGACAACAATATCGCGCAGCCAAAGCGGTTTGCCTGTGCTGCGGTGGATCACGTGGTAATAATCCAGCCGCCCGTAATCGTGCATGGTGCGGCAGGTGAAATAGCTGCCGGTGTGGCGGATAACGGCATAGTGCGTGGTTTCGCCGTAGAGTGTGGTGCTGCCGTTGAGATATTGCGCGCATTCGGGGTCGTCCGGGTCGGCGTTTTTGCGCAGCCATGCGCGAATGCTGCGGCGGTCTAGCGCAGGGATTTCCCAAACTTTTTGAGGAAACTGTCTGCCCAGCGGTTGAGCTTGGGGTTGTCGGTATTCAGGCGTTCCAGCGTTATTTCTTGGCAGGCATCCCGGTTGAAGCAGCGCGATACTTTGGCAGTGTAGGACTGAGGGCGCGGGGCGGCAAGGGCTGTGGGGAGAAGCAGGCTGGCGGCGAGCAGGAGGCTGAGGCGGCTGGGTAACATGGCTGGGCTTTCTGTTGCGGGCGGACTGGGGCAGCCTGAAAACCGAATTATTGGTTTCAGGCTGCCTTGTGTTGTTTGAACACATGGCGGACGCTGCGGCGTGCGGTAGCTTGCCCCGCCTGTGGCAGGCAGCAAAACGCCTACGCGGGTAAAAGATTGGCGACAGGCAGCCTGAAAAGCGTTTTGCAGCGGACGGCATTATCTGTAATCGGCAGACGGTAAAGGCAGCCGTAGCTCGGGCATTGATGCCCAACTTTTCGGATGGGGGGGTGTCGGGCATGAATGCCCGACCTACAAGTTACTTCGCGTCTTTAAACCCGCGTTTCAGATGCACCATTAAGAGCGCCACGGCGGCGGGGGTTACGCCTGAAATACGCGATGCCTGCCCCAGCGTTTCGGGACGGTGCTGGTTGAGTTTCTGCTGCACTTCGGCGGACAAGCCTTTGACTTTGGCGTAGTCGATATTTTCAGGCAGGCGCAGGGTTTCGATGTCGCGGCGGTTGTTGATTTCTTCCTGCTGGCGGTCGATGTAGCCCTGGTATTTGACTTGGATTTCCACCTGTTCCACCACGTTTTCAGGCAGCGTGGCGGGCGGTGCGGCGTCGGGCAGGGTCATCAGCGTGGCGTAGTCGAGATTGGGGCGGCGCAACAGGTCGTGCAGGTTGGCTTCGCGCGAGAGTTTTTGCCCCAAGACGCGCGTTTGCTCGCTTTCAGGCAGCTTTTGCGGGGTGTACCAGGTGGATTTGAGCCGCTGGATTTCGCGCTCGACGGCGTCGCGTTTTTCGTTGAACGCGCGCCATTGCGCTTCGCCAATCAAGCCGATTTTGTAACCGTCTTCGGTTAAGCGCATATCGGCATTGTCTTCGCGCAGTTGCAATCGGTATTCGGCGCGGCTGGTGAACATGCGGTAGGGCTCGTTCACGCCTTTGGTAATCAAATCATCGACTAATACGCCCAGATACGCCTGTTCGCGGCGCAGAATCAGCGGCGCTTGTTCGCGCACGTATTGCACAGCGTTGGCGCCTGCGAGCAGACCTTGCGCGGCGGCTTCTTCGTAGCCGGTTGTGCCGTTGATTTGCCCGGCGAAAAACAGCCCGTTAATCGTTTTGGTTTCCAGGCTGGCTTTCAGGTTGCGCGGGTCGAAGTAGTCGTATTCGATGGCGTAGCCGGGGCGCAGGATATGGGCGTTTTCGAGGCCTTTCATGCTGCGCACAAGCGCGATTTGGATGTCGAACGGCAGGCTGGTGGAGATGCCGTTGGGGTAGTATTCGTTGGTGGTCAGCCCTTCGGGTTCGAGGAAAATCTGGTGGCTGTCTTTGTCGGCGAAGCGGTTGATTTTGTCTTCGATAGACGGGCAGTAGCGCGGGCCGACGCCTTCGATTTTGCCGGTAAACATCGGGCTGCGGTCAAAGCCGGTGCGGATGATGTCGTGGGTTTGGCTGTTGGTGTGGGTAATCCAGCACGACACTTGGCGCGGGTGCAGCGCCGCGCTGCCGCGCACGGACATCACGGGTATCGGCGTGTCGCCGGGCTGCTCTTCCAACACGGAAAAATCAATCGTGCGGCCGTCGATGCGCGGCGGCGTGCCGGTTTTTAATCTTCCTTGCGGCAAGTTCAATTCTTTCAGGCAGCCTGACAGCGACTGCGCGGCAGGGTCGCCCGCGCGTCCGCCCGAATAGTTTTCCAAACCGATGTGGATTTTGCCCGCGAGAAACGTGCCTGCGGTGAGCACCACGGCGCGGGCTTTAAACTCGACATTCATCGCGGTTTTCACGCCCGATACGCGGTTGCCGTCGAGCGTGATGTCGTCCACCGCCTGCTGGAACAAGTCCAAATTGGGCTGGTTTTCCAGCATTTCGCGGATGGCGGCTTTATAGAGAATGCGGTCGGCCTGGGCGCGGGTGGCGCGTACCGCCGCGCCTTTGCTGGCGTTTAAGCGGCGAAACTGGATGCCCGACATATCGGTTGCCAACGCCATCGCGCCGCCGAGTGCATCGACTTCGCGCACCAGATGCCCTTTGCCGATGCCGCCGATCGACGGGTTGCAGGACATTTGTCCTAAGGTTTCAATGTTGTGGGTGAGCAAGAGCGTTTGCGCGCCCATGCGGGCGGCAGCCAGCGCAGCTTCGGTGCCTGCGTGGCCGCCGCCGACGATGATGACGTCGTAGGTTTTGGGGTAGGTGATGGGTGTGGTCATATTGTGCTTTCGGTTGGGTTTCAGGCTGCCTGAATTTATGGTTGGAAGACAACCGGCACAGATCGGTGCGGCTCGGTGCAGCATCTTTGGCTTTTTGATGTAGGCGCGGATGCTACATATTTTCAGGCTGCCTGAAACAAGGCAGCCTGAAAGGGAAAACGCTAACAAGGATAAACTTATTGGCCGGCCTGGCCTTCGGCTTCACGCAGTTTTTCTTCATTGGCTTTTTGCGCCGCATCGATGGCGTCTTTGGTTTGCTTAACGGCCTTATCGCGCGTTTCCAAAACCTGTTCGGAAGGTTTCTTTTCGCCGCAGGCGGCAAGCAGCAGGGCGGCGGTGCCGATCAGCAGGATTTTCTTCATGGCGGACTCCTTAAATATCAAAATGAAAACAGGCGCGATTGTACGCTTTTTTGCCGCGCCGATACAGCCAAAGGCAGCCTGAAAACTTTTCAGGCTGCCTTTGGCTCAATATGCCGCCGCATAGAGCCGCCCTGCCGCATTCAGGCAGCCTGAAAAACCCTTGCCACAGGCGCCGCAAGCGGGCGGCTGTGCTAGAATCCGCCGGCCGGTGCCGGGCGCCGGCGGCACACACTTCAGGCAGCCTGAAACAGGCAGCCATCCGATATAAAAAACCGCGCGGCCGTGCGCATCAACCAAACCCAACGGCCACCCCTGTCCGCAGAAAACCCCTATGGAAGAAAAACTCAATATCCTGTTTTTGGTGATGGCGCTGCTGCTGTTTGTCAGCGTGGTGGCCAGCCGGCTGTCGGCGCGGCTGGGGATGCCGCTGCTGCTGGTGTTTCTCGGCGTCGGCATGCTGGCGGGCGAAGAAGGCGTGGGCAAAATCGCGTTTGACAATTTCGTCGGCGCGGCGCTGGTGAGCCAGCTGGCGCTGGCGCTGATTCTGCTCGACGGCGGCCTGCGCACGCCGTTTTCGGTATTCCGCATCGCGCTCAAACCGGCATCGGTGCTGGCCAGCTGGGGGGTGCTGGCCAGCGTCGGCCTGCTGGGGGTGTTTGCCACTTTCCTGCTCGATATTCCGTGGCAGCTGGGGCTGCTGATGGCGGCGATCGTCGGCTCGACCGACGCGGCGGCGGTGTTTTCGCTGCTGCGCAACAGCGGCGTGCGCCTGCACGAACGTATCCGCGCCACGCTGGAATTGGAAAGCGGCGTCAACGACCCGATGGCGATTTTGCTGGTGGGCGTGCTGATCGACCTGATTCTGAATCCGGCGCAAACCACTTGGGCGGGTACGCTGTGGATTCTGGTCAAACAGCTGGGGCTGGGCGTGCTGATCGGCGTGGCCGCCGGCAAAATTCTGGCGCTGCTGCTGGCGAAAATCCGCCTGGCCGAAGGGCTGTACGCGCTGCTGATCGCTTCGGGCGGGCTGCTGGTGTTTGCGCTGGGCAACCTGCTGGGCGGCAGCGGTTTTCTCACCGTGTATCTGGTCGGCGTGATGGTGGGCAACCGCCGCAACAGCGCCACCGAGCATGTTTTAAACGTAATGGACGGCCTGGCCTGGCTGGCGCAGGCGGTGATGTTTTTGGTGCTGGGGCTGCTGGTTACGCCCTCGCGGCTGCTCGATCACGGCTGGCAGGCGCTGGTGATTGCCGCCTTTCTGATTCTGGTGGCGCGGCCGCTGGCGGTGTTTTCGTCCATCCGCTGGTTCCGCTTTACCCGCCGCGAAACCGCCTATATCAGCTGGGTCGGCCTGCGCGGCGCGGTGCCGGTAACGCTGGCGATTATCCCGCTGATGCGCGGCGTGCCCGATGCGCGATTATTGTTTGACGTGGCTTTTGCGGTGGTGATTTTGTCGCTGCTGATTCAGGGCACCACCATTCCCTTTTTCGCCCGCAAACTCGGCATGGTGCTGCCGCCCAAGCCCGAGCCGCTGGACAGCCGCGATATCTGGCTCGACCGCAAGCTGCAGCTGACCATGCAGTCTTTCCGCGTCGGCGCCGGCTCGGAAGCGGAAAACAGCCACCCCTACGCCATGACCCGCGACCCACGTTTTGCCGGCAGCCGCCTGTTTGCGCTGGTGCGCGGCGGCGAAACGGTAAACGTGCACATCGGCACCCAGATGCGCGCCGGCGACATTGCATGGTATGTGCTGGCGGAAAACCTCGGCGAAGCCTTTGCCGAGCAGTTTGACGACGGCAGCGGCCAGAGCCAGGCCTTTTACGGCGAATTTGAAATCCGCCCCGACATCCGCGCCGGCGAGCTGGCCGCCGCCTACGGCATCCGCGCCGACGAAGCCGACCGCGAAAAAACGCTCGCCGCAATGTTCGACGAGCGCTTCGACGTCCCCGTGGCCGGCGACAGCCTGCTGCTGGACGGCTTTCGCCTCACCGTTAAAGAGCTGGACGACACCAGCCGCATCAAAACGCTGGGTCTGAAAATGCCCAAAACCGCCGGCAAGGCAGCCTGAAAAACCTTTCAGGCTGCCTTGCCGGCGACCCAAACATCTGCAACAGCAAGAACCTGAAAACCAAAAAAAACCCGCCTGGTCATGGTGGTAAACCCACGCAAAAAGCAGCCTGAAAGGTTTTTCAGGCTGCTTTTTGGTTTTACGAAAGCGGCTGCAGCGCCGCGTTTACCCCTTATTCTTCGGCGCGGCAGGATCTGGGCAGGTAAAGGGAATCGTCAAAATTGACGTCCCGATTGCCGGCGCTGCCTTCAGGGCGGACAAACTGGCATATCCAGCGGGCGCTGCTGTTGTTGTGATCCGGCATCACGGTGTAGCGGATGGTTTTGCCCCACACGGCTGTCGGTACCGGCGGCTGGGCTTTCAGGCGGGCATGCAAAGTATGGTCTTTCCACTCCACGCTCTCCCAATACTCCCCCATGCCGGCAGTCGGCGCAAGCAGCGAAGCCGGCGGTTCGGACTCAAAAGCCTGATCGGGATCGGCAATAATCCATTCGACCAAGCGGGTGCGGATGGGTTCGATGCGGCTGTCGGCCTCGGTAATTTTGGTGCGGGCGACATAGGCCTGATAGGCCGGAATGGCGATTGCCGAAAATACAATGGTGATAAATAAAAACAGCACGATATTCACATAGCCCAAAATCAAGCCGGCCAGCGCCATTCCGCCGCCAAGCTGCCCCATTCCGTCCTCGGCCTGCTCGGAGCGGCGGATCTGGCCGCGGGCGATGTGGCCGGTAACCACGGCAACCAAACTGCCGATCAGGGGCAGGATAATCCAGCTGAGAATGCTGAATATCAGGCTGGTTACCGCCAGCGGGTTGGTGCTGCCGCCGGGCTGCCGGCGCTGCGGGTTGCTGTTCAAACGGATGCGGTTTTTCGGCGCGGGATCAAATTGGTTCATTGTCTCTTCCGGTTAAGAAATGAAAATGCCTGCGATTATAAGTAAGGGCAAAGCAGCCTGAAAGGTTTTTCAGGCTGCTTTGCCCTTTGCCGCGCCCGTTCAGGCGTGGGAAAAATGTAATCCTTTGTAATCGGAAGTAAACGCTATAATCGCGTTTTTCCAACACAACACATCCGATTATGTCCCAATCCGCTTCCCTGCTCGAGCGCCTTTTTGGCCTGTCGCAGCACAAAACTTCCGTCCGCACCGAGATTCTGGCCGGTTTCACCACCTTTCTCACCATGTGCTACATCGTCATCATCAACCCGCTCACCCTGTCGAAAACCGGCATGGATTTCGGCGCGGTGTTTGTTGCCACCTGCATTTCGGCGGCCATCGGCTGCCTGATTATGGGGCTGCTGGCCAACTACCCGATCGCGCTGGCGCCGGGCATGGGGCTGAACGCCTATTTCACCTTTTCGGTGGTGATGGGCATGCCGGGTGTTACCTGGCAGATTGCGCTGGCGGCGGTGTTTGTATCAGGCGTGATTTTTATTTTGTTCAGTTTTTTCAAGGTGCGCGAATTGCTGGTGAACGCGCTGCCAATGAGTTTGAAAATGGCGATTGCCGCCGGCATCGGCCTGTTTTTGGCGCTGATTGCGCTGAAAAACGCCGGCGTGATTGTCGGCAGCGACGCCACTTTGCTGAAAATGGCCAATTTCTATGTGGAAGAAAACGGCACCAAAGCGCCGAACTGGCCGGTGCTGCTGGCGATGCTCGGCTTTGTGCTGACCGTGGCGCTGGACTATTTCCGCGTGCGCGGCGCAATCATTATCGGCATTCTGAGCATCACCCTGATTTCGGTGGCCATGGGTTTGAGCGAGTTTCACGGCGTGGTGTCGGAGATTCCCAGCCTGGCGCCGACGCTGATGCAGATGGATTTCTCCGGCCTGCTGAACGGCAGCATGATTGCAGTGGTATTCGTATTTTTCCTGGTCGATTTGTTTGACAGCACCGGCACGCTGGTGGGCGTAACCCACCGCGCGGGGCTCCTAGAAGACGGCAAACTGCCGCGCCTGAAAAAAGCGCTGTTTGCCGACTCGGTGGCGATTGTCGCCGGTGCCGCGCTGGGCACGTCGTCCACCACGCCCTATGTGGAAAGCGCTTCGGGCGTGGCGGCGGGCGGGCGCACCGGCCTGACGGCGGTTACCGTCGGCGTGCTGATGCTTGCCTGCCTGTGGTTCTCGCCGCTGGCGCAGTCGGTGCCCGCATTCGCCACCGCACCGGCGCTGCTGTATATCGGCATCCATATGCTGCGCAGCGCCACCGAAATCGAGTGGAACGACATCACCGAAGCGGCGCCGGCTTTCCTGACCATCGCCTTTATGCCCTTCACCTATTCGATTGCCGACGGCATCGCCGTGGGCTTTATCAGCTACGCCGCCATCAAGCTGGTTTGCGGCCGCGCCAAAGACGTGCCGGTAATGGTGTGGTTCGTGGCCGTGGCGTGGATGGCGAAGTTTTGGTTTTTGGGTTCGTAGGGCGTTTACCCATTCAGGCAGCCTGAAAGCGTTTTTCAGGCTACTTTTGCTGTTTTTACCGTTTGCATACAAGGCACAAACAATATTTTCGCCCACCGCCGTAAGAAAAGCGCGGCGGCGGCGACTAAATCCGCATAAGGCAAGCACACACTCAGAAAGGACACACCATGCCCCGCACCTCGGCCAAAAAGCAGCCTGAAAAAATCTACGGCCAAATCGGCCAAGCCGTCGGCCTGCTCGGCCTGCGCCTGCTGTTGGCCTACGAATTTTTCGATGCCGGCCTGGAAAAGCTGCACGGCAAAAACTGGTTCGGCAGCATCCAAGACCAATTCCCCTTCCCCTTTTCGCAGTTTTCCGCCGATCTCAACTGGAATCTGGCAATGTATGCCGAGCTGGTGTTTCCGGTGCTGCTGCTGGTCGGGCTGCTGACACGGCTCTCGGCGCTGGCGCTGATTGTGCTGACTGCCGTGGCGTGGTACGCCGTGCACGCCGGCTACGGCTACACCATCAGCGAAGGCGGCTACAAACTCGCGCTGATGTTTATCGTGATGCTGCTGCCGCTACTCGGACAAGGCGCCGGCAAACTCTCGCTGGACTATCTGTGGCAGCGCTATCGCGGCAAAGCGTAACGCGCCCCGCAAAAGACAAACCGACTTTTTTACGCCCAAGGAGCCGGGCGCCTGCAGGCTCCGTTTTAACCACTTAATTGGAGAGAAACCATGAAACAATCTTCCCTGATCGCTTTGGCCGGTGCCCTGACTCTGGCGCTGGGCGTGCAAGCCACCGCCGCTGCCGCGCCCGCTGCCAAAAAAGAAGCGCCCGCGGTGAAAAAAACCATGAAAACCAAAGCCAAAACCAAAGCCGCCGAAGGTAAATGCGGCGAAGGCAAATGCGGCGGTGCCGCTGCCGACCCGAGCAAAGCCGCCCCGAGCAAAGCCGCCGAAGGCAAGTGCGGCGAAGGCAAATGCGGTTCGCACTAATCGGTAGCTAGGGCGTGTTGACATTTAACTTTTGAAGCGGATTTTGCGGCAGAAAACGGCAGATGCAAGGCAAAAATGCGAGCCTATGCCGTCCATAGGCGAGTATTTTTAACGCGGCAGATGCCGTTTTATGGCGCAAAAGCCGCCAAAATGTTGATTGTCAAAACGCCCTAAAACGGTTTTCAGGCTGCCTTTACCGTTTCAGGCAGCCTGAAAACCACCCCGCCGCCCTTTGGCGCAAAGCAGTATCCGTGCTGCTTTACGCGAAACGGCAGCCTGAAAACAGCAAACCGCTACAAGGAAAAAAGGATATGGACACCACCCTGCACGGCGCCGGACTCGGCTACCGCCGCGATCTGTCTGAGCATTTCCTCGATCTGCCCGCCGACAGCCCCATCGACTTTATCGAAGCCGCGCCCGAAAACTGGATCCGCATGGGCGGCGGCGCCCGCAAGCGCTTCGATGCCGCCGCCGAGCGCCTGCCGCTGGCGCTGCACGGCCTGTCGCTGTCGCTCGGCGGCCAAGCCCCGCTCGATATGGAGCTCTTGGCCGGCATCAAAGCGATGATGCGCCAATACCGCTGCGGTTTCTTTTCCGACCACCTGAGCTACTGCCAAGACCTGGGCGGCCACCTTTACGACCTGCTGCCGCTGCCCTTCACCGCCGAAAGCGTGCGCCACACCGCCGAACGCATCCGCCGCGTGCAGGACTTTCTCGGCTGCCGCATCTCCATCGAAAACACGTCCTACTACCTGCACAGCCCGCTGGCCGAAATGAACGAAGCCGAGTTTCTCAACGCCGTGGCGCAGGAAGCCGACTGCGGCATCCATCTGGACATCAACAATATCTACGTCAACAGCGTCAACCACGGCCTGCTCGAACCGCAGCGTTTTCTCGACACCGTCGAAATGGCGCGGGTAAACTACATCCACATCGCCGGCCACGACGACGAAAACCCGCAGGTGCTGATCGACACCCACGGCGCGCCGGTGAAAGACAACGTATGGGATCTGCTCTCCGCCGCCTACCGCCGCATGGCGCACATCCCGCCCACCCTGCTCGAGCGCGATTTCAACTTCCCCGCCTTTGCCGAACTGAGCGCCGAAGTGCAGAAAATCGCCGACATTCAAGCCGCAGCCGCCATCAAGGAGCAGCCCCATGCAGCCTGAAACCGCCGCCGGCGCTTCCGCCGCCTTCCAAGAACAGCTCGCCCGCGCCGTGCGCCGCGCCGATGCCGCCGAAATCGGTGGTCTCGCCCCCGAGCGTCTCGCCGTTTATGCCCGCCTGGTACGCAACAACGTCCACAGCTTTATCCGCCGCTGCTACCCCGAAACCGCCCGCCACTGCCCGCACGAACAATGGGCGGCCGCGCAGGAAGGCTTTATAGCCGACGGCCGCGCCCACTCGCCCTATTTCCAAGACATCCCCGGCGAGTTTCTCGCCTACTGCCGCCAGGTTTTCAGGCTGCCCGAGCACCTGCTCGAACTGATGCGCTTCGAGCACAGCCAGCTCTTGGCCGAAACCGCGCCCACCCCGCCCGACAACAGCTTCGAGTGGGACGAAGACACCCTGTTCCGTCTCTCCCCCGCCGCCCTGCTCGCCGATTATCCTTTCGATCCCAGCGCCCAAACGCCCGATTTTCAAGCCGACCCCGCCACCCTGCTGGTTTGGCAGGACAGCGAAGGCAGCGTCTACCACAGCCGTCTCGATCCCGTTGATGCCGTGCTGCTTGCCGCTGCCGCCACCCCGCTGAGCCAAACGCAGATTTGCAGTCGTCTTGCCGCCGTTGCCGGCACCGACAGCAGCTGGCAGCCTGAAATCGCCCGCCGCTGGCAGCAATGGGTCGATGCCGACGTACTGCTGCCGGAGCCGCAGGCATGAGTGCCGGCCACAGCTGGGACGACGCCGAGCTTATCGGGCTGCAGCGCGACCTGTTGCGCTTTGCCCGCATCCAAACCGGCAACGTCGACGCCGCCGAAGACATCACCCAGGAAGCCCTGCTCTGTGCCCTGCGCCACCGCGACCGCTTTGAAGGCCGCGCCCAGCTCAAAACCTGGCTGTTTGCCATTTTGAAAAACAAAATCACCGACTACCTGCGCCAAAAGCAGCGCGAGAACAAAGTCTTCGCCGAAACCTCCGCCGAAACCGAGCTCGACGAACTCTACGAAGCCCAATTCGACAGCAGCGGCCACTGGCACGAGGGTGGCATCGACTTCAACCCGCGCACCCCCGAGCAGGATTTGGAAAGCCGCCAGTTCCAAAGCGTTTTCCAAGCCTGCCTGTACGGCCTGCCCGAAAACACCGCCCGCGTCTTTATGCTGCGCGAAGTCATGGGCTGGGACGCCGACGAAATCCAAAGCCACTGCGCCATCAGCGCCGCCAACTACTACACCATCATGCACCGCGCCCGCGAAGGGCTGCGCCAATGCCTGCAGATCAAATGGTTCAACCACCGGTAACCGCCATGAAAAAGTGCCGCCAAATCACCGAACTGATTTCCCACAAGGCCGACCGCCCGCTCACCGGCGGCGAACGTCTCGCCCTGCACCTGCACCTGCTCATCTGCCCGCAGTGCCGCGAATACGCCCGCCAGATCGAGCTGGTACAGCAGGCGGTGAAAAAGTTCAAACTGTAAAACTGCTTCGGCAGAGCACACACATCATCCCCTTCTGCCGCCGCCATACCCAAGCAGCCTGAAAACCGTGTTTTGGTTTTTAGGCTGCTTTTTATTGGGCGGCAAGATGTCTCCGAAGCAGCCTGAAAACGGAATACAACGTAAGTAACCAATTCACTGTTAAAAACTACAGATACTAAAAACCACAGGAGCCGTCATTCCCGCGTAGGCGGGAATCTTGTTTACTATCCAGTAGTTTCCGATAAAGCCGAACATTACTGACGCTCAAAAAAGATTCCCGCCTGCGCGGGAATGACGTCGTTTGGGGAAACTCGGGCTGATACAAAAGCAGCCTGAAACCTGCCGACACGGTTTTAGCTTCGCAACTCCGCTACGCTACGTAGGCTGCTTTTGGTTTTTCAGGCTGCCTGTTTTGCGCCAAACCAACCGCCTGAACGGCACCATTTTCACACAGGCAGGAATCTCGGCAGAGTCAGACAAAGGTTTCAGGCTGCTTTATTCTTTTGCCGAGGCGCGGATCTTTTCCAGCGTTTTGGTGGTGGAGGTTTGATGCAGAAAGGGAATGGAGTGGACGCTGCCGCCGCGCGCCAGCGTTTGGGCGGCGCCGACGATGTTTTCAGGCTGCCAGTCGCCGCCTTTGACCAGCACGTCGGGGCAGAGCTGTTCGATCAGCGCGGCGGGGGTGTCGTCGTCGAACCAGGTAACGTAATCGACGCTCGCCAGCGCGGCGGCAACGGCGGCGCGGTTTTCTAGTGAGTTGATCGGGCGGTCGCTGCCTTTGCCCTGGCGGCGCACCGAGGCGTCGGTATTGAGGGCGAGCACCATGCAGGCGCCGAGCGCGCGCGCCTGCGCCAGATAGCTGGCGTGGCCGCGGTGGAGAATGTCGAAGCAGCCGTTGGTAAACACCAGCGGGCGCGGCAGGCTGTCGAGCTTGGCGGCCAGCTCGGCGGGAGAAAGGATTTTGCGTTCGAAATCGGGGGCGGGATAGGTGCTCATCGGGATTCCTTGCGGTGGTTTCAGCTTCGCAACGCCGCTACGCTTTTCAGGCTGCTTTGGCTTAAAGGCAGCCTGAAAATTGGCAGACGGCTGTTTGGCTCCCTCCCCCGCGCGAGCGCAGGAGAGGGAACGCAAGTCTGCGGTATCAAACCGCGTCGATGCTTTGGCCGGCAAGGGCGCGTTTGATGTTGCGGTCCATGCGGCGGGCGGCGAAGCTGTCGGTGGCCTGCGCCAATTGCTGCACGGCCTGGCGAATGGCGGCGGCACCGCTGCCGTCTTTCAGGCTGCTGGCCAGGGCATCGACGGCGTCCTGCACGCTTTGGCGCTCGGTGTCGGACAACAAATCGCCGTCCATCTCCAGCGCGGCATTGACGGCGGCGATCAGCCCTTCGGCTTCGACCTGCGCTTCGGCGCGGGCGCGGGCGGCGATGTCGTCTTTGGCGTTGCTGATGCTGTCTTTGAGCATGCGGGTGATGGTTTCGTCGTCTAGGCCGTAAGACGGTTTGACTTCGATCTGCGCCTGCACGCCGGTGGTCTGCTCGCGGGCGGACACCGACAGCAGGCCGTCGGCATCGACTTGGAAGGTTACGCGGATGCGGGCGGCGCCGGCAGCCATCGGCGGGATGCCGCGCAGGGTGAATTTGGCCAGGCTGCGGCAGTCTGCCACCAGCTCGCGCTCGCCCTGCACCACATGGATGCTCATCGCGCTCTGCCCGTCTTTAAAGGTGGTGAACTCCTGCGCACGGGCGGCCGGCAGGGTGGAATTGCGCGGGATGATTTTTTCCACCAGCCCGCCGTAGGTTTCCAGCCCGAGCGACAGCGGGGTAACGTCCAGCAGCAGCCAGTCGTCTTCACGCTTGTTGCCGGCCAGCACGTCGGCCTGCACCGCCGCGCCGAGGGCGACCACTTGGTCGGGGTCGAGATTGTTCAGCGGTTCGCGGCCGAAAAATTCGGCAACGGCAGCCTGAACCTGCGGCATGCGGGTGGCGCCGCCGACCATAATCACGCCGTCCACATCCTGCTTGCCCACGCCGGCGTCTTTAAGCGCCTGTTTTACCGGTTCGATGGTTGCCGCCACCAGATCGCGGGTGAGCGCTTCAAAGGTGTCGCGGCTGACTGCGGTGTCGATGCGCTGCCCGTTCAAATCGGCTTCAACGCGGCTTTCAGGCTGCCTGCTCAATTCTTCTTTGGCGCTGCGGGCCAGCGCCAGCAGGCTTTGGCGCACGCCGGCATCGGCGGTATCGATGCCGGCGGTTTCGGCCAGATGGGCGGCCAGGCGGTGGTCGAAATCGTCGCCGCCCAGCGCCGAATTGCCGTTGGTGGCTTTCACTTCAAACAACCCTTTGGACAGGCGCAGCACCGATACGTCGAAGGTACCGCCGCCCAAGTCGTACACCACAAAAGTGCCTTCGGCGGCGTTGTCCAGCCCGTAGGCGATGGCGGCAGCGGTGGGTTCGTTCAGCAGGCGCAGCACGTTCAAACCCGCCAGCCGCGCCGCGTCTTTGGTGGCCTGGCGCTGGGCTTCGTCGAAATAGGCCGGCACGGTAATCACCGCGCCGGTCAGGCTGCCGCCCAGCGAAGCTTCCGCCCGCTCTTTGAGCACGCGCAGAATCTCGGCGGAAACTTCAACCGCGGTTTTCACGCCGTGGCGGGTGTCCAGCCCGATCAGGCGCTCGCTGTCGGCAAAGCGGTAGGGCAGACGGCCGGCATCAACGTCTTCAAGCTTGCGCCCGATCAGGCGCTTGGCCGAGCTGACGGTATTGGCGGCATCGCTGCCGGCCGCCGCCGCGGCATCGCGGCCGACCAGTATCTCGCCCGCTTCGCCGTAACGCACCACCGATGGCAGCGACACCTGCCCGTTTTCATCGGCCAGACAAACCGCGCTGCCGCTGCGCACAGTGGCGACCAGGCTGTTGGTGGTTCCCAAATCGATGCCTACCGCCAGCCGGTGCTGGTGCGGCGCGGCGGAAAGACCGGGTTCGGCGATTTGAAGCAGTGCCATGTGTGTGCCTTTGCTGTCTCGGAATGGAAAAGGCGCGCATTTTATCATTGCCGAGTGTTTTTGTCGGGTATGGCGCGGCAGCCTGAAAAGTCGGGCAGCCTGAAAACAGGATAGGTGGTTTTCAGGCTGCTTTTTGCTTGGGTGGTTTGGAGTGCTCGTTTGAAGCTGCCTGCAATATCTTTGGACAGAATTTCGGAAAGTTCTGCCCGATCCACCTTTGCGCTCCATCGCCGCGCGGCGACTTACTTTCTTTGCGTCGCCAAAGAAAGTAAGCAAAGAAAGGCGACCCCGGTTGCAGGCCGCGCTTGGGGCGCGGCTTCCCTCACGCCGCACGGCTTTTCCGGCGCGTACGAACTCGCCTTGCTTGGGGCAAGGCTCAAACAGGGCGCACGCTTGAATCCGGAAAAACCGCGCTCTGTTCGGCTGCGCCAGGGGTGGGGCTGCCTGTAGTAAACCTTAACGAAAAAGCAGCCTGCGCCGCGCATGCTGCTTGGTTTTCAAGCCTCCTGCCTCGTAAGCACCGTTTGGTGCACGGTGTACACCCTACGGCCGCTAAAACCGTTTGGGTTTCAGGCTGCCTTTTTAAGTTTCACCCCGAAACACCGCTACCTGTCTGAACGGTGGCAAACAGCAATGCCAACGCCCCCATGCTGTCAAACCGCCAAACTGCTTTATAATCCGCCGCTTTGCCACTTTCCCCGCACATTATGGAACACGATGCCGATGCCGCTTTGGCCGACGCTTTTCTCGAATACCTGTGGCTGCGCGAGCGGTTGGCACAAAACACGCTTGATGCCTACCGCCGTGATTTGGCCAAACTCTCCGCAGCACTGGCCGATGGCGGACAAGACCTGGCAAGTGCTGACAGCGAAGCGCTGGCGGCGGCGGTGCATGCCGGCGGCGCGGCCAGCACGCAGGCGCGGATGCTGTCGGCCGCCAAGCGTTTTTACGGCTGGCTGCACGAAACCGAGCAGCGCGGCGACAATCCCTGCGCCGTTATCAAAGCCGCCAAGCAGCCGCAGCGGCTGCCGGTGCTGGTCAGCGAAGCGCAGATCGACGCGCTGCTGGCCGCGCCCGATGTGTCCGACCCTTTCGGCCTGCGCGACAAGGCGCTGCTGGAATTGGTTTACGCCACCGGCCTGCGCGCCAGCGAAGCGGTCGGCCTGGCCTTGAACGATGTCGGGCTGGAGCGCGGCATCGTCCACACCGTCGGCAAAGGCGGCAAGCCGCGCATCGTGCCGCTGGGCGCCGAAGCCGCGCACTGGCTGGAGCGCTATCTGCGAGAAGCGCGGGGGCAGATACTCAAAGGCCGCCGCTGCGACGCGCTGTTTGTCGGCAACAAAAAAGGCGCCATCAGCCGCCAGCTCGCCTGGCAGATTGTGCGCCGCTATACCGAAGCGGTCGGCATCGAAGGGCTGTCGCCGCACGGCCTGCGCCACGCCTTTGCCACCCATATGCTCAACCACGGTGCCGATTTGCGCGTGCTGCAGCTGCTGCTGGGCCATGCCGACATCACCACCACCCAGATTTACACCCATGTGGCCGATTTGCGGCTGCAGGAAATTGTCAAACGCCACCATCCGCGCAGTTAATGCCGTTTATCCCGAAAGCAGCCTGAAACCATGAATCCCCAAACCCGCATTGCCGAACTCACCGCCCTTTTAAACCGCTACGCCCGCGAGTATTACACGCTCGATGCGCCCAGTGTGCCCGATGCCGAATACGACCGCCTGTTCCGCGAACTCGAAGCGCTGGAAGCCGCGTATCCCGCTTTCAGGCTGCCGGAAAGCCCCACCGCCCGCGTCGGCGGCGCGGTACTGGACGGCTTTGAAACCGTTGTCCACGCCGTGCCGATGCTCTCGCTTTCCAACGCCTTTTCGCCGCAAAACGACGACGGCGTTTTCGACCACGCCGAAATGCTGGCCTTCGACGAGCGGATAAACAAAGACCTGGCCGCCACCACCACCGAATACGTAATCGAACCAAAATTCGACGGCCTGGCCGTCAGCCTGCTCTATCGCGACGGCGTGTTTGTGCAGGCGGCCACGCGCGGCGACGGCACGACGGGCGAAGACGTCAGCGAAAACATCAAAACCGTGCGCAATATCCCGCTGCGGCTGGCCGGGGAAAACGTGCCGCCGCTAATTGAAGTGCGCGGCGAAGTGCTGATGCTCAAAGCCGATTTCGCCGCGCTGAACAAACGGCAGGAAGCGGCGGGGCAAAAGCCGTTCGCCAACCCGCGCAACGCCGCCGCCGGCAGCCTGCGCCAGCTCGATTCGCGCATCACCGCCCAGCGCAAACTGCACTTTTTCGCCTACGGCATCGCCCGCTTTGAAGGCGCGGCCAGGCAGCCTGAAAGCCACGCGCAGGAGCTCGAATGGCTCGCGGAACTCGGTTTCAGCCTGCCCAAAGGCAACTGGCGCATCTGCCCCGATATGGCCGGCGTGCTCGCCTTTTACGAAGAAATGGCGCAGCGGCGCCCCGGCCTGCCCTACGAAATCGACGGCATGGTGGTGAAAGTAAACAGCCTGGCGCAGCAGCAGGCTTTGGGCTTTGTTTCCCGTGCCCCGCGCTGGGCGATCGCCCACAAATTCCCCGCCGAAGAAGCGCTGACCACCGTGGAAGGCATCGACGTGCAAATCGGCCGCACCGGCGCCGTTACCCCCGTCGCCCGCCTGGCGCCGGTGTTTGTCGGCGGCGTAACCGTAACCAACGCCACCCTGCACAATCAGGACGAAATCGAACGCAAAGACGTGCGCGTGGGCGACACCGTCATCGTGCGCCGCGCCGGCGATGTGATTCCCGAAGTGGTGCGCGTGCTGCCCGAGCGGCGGCCGATGGTGGAAGAAGCGGGGGACGACTTGTTTTCAGGCAGCCTGAAACCCAGATTTCCCGCTTTCAGGCTGCCTGAAAACTGCCCGGTGTGCGGCAGCGCCATCGAGCGCGAAGAAAACGAAGCTGTCGCCCGCTGCACCGGCGGCATGCTGTGCCAAGCCCAGCGCGCGCAAGGCTTAATCCACTTTGCCGCGCGCAAAGCGATGGACATCGACGGTCTCGGCCAAAAGCAGATTGAAGCGCTGGTCGAACAAAACATCGTCCGCAGCTTCGCCGACCTTTACCGCCTGACGCTTGCCGACCTGCAAAAAATGAAAGAGCAGGCCGACGATGGCGACAGGCAGCCTGAAAGCGAAAACGGCAGCGGCGGCCGCAAAAAAGCGCCGGTCAAATGGGCGCAGAATATTCTCGACGGTATCGCCGCGAGCAAAAACCCGCCGCTCGCCCGCCTGCTGTTTGCACTGGGCATCCGCCACGTCGGCGAAGCCACCGCCAAGCAGCTCGCATCATCCTTCGGCAGTCTCGACACCGTGCGCCGCGCCCCCAAGCCGGTGCTCGCCTGCCTGCCCGATATCGGCGCTATCGTCGCCCAATCCATCGCCCGCCACTTCCGCGACCCGCAGCAAACCCGCCTGCTCGACGACCTGCTTGCCGCCGGCGTCGTCCCCCAAGCCACCACGCCCGCCCGCAGCCTGAACGCTCAAATCCCGCCCGAGCGCTGGCTCACCCGCCTGCCCGGTCTCAAACTCAGCGAAAAACGCGCCCAAGAATTGTGGCAGCTTGCCGGCAGCCTAGACGCCCTGCAACACGACCCCGCCCTGCCGCAAAACTGGCAGGACTGGCGCAGCCAGCCTGAAAACGCCGCCCTGCTGGCCGAAACCATCGCCTTTGTGCAAACCCTGCCCGCAGACGACGAGCTGTCCGGCAGCGCGGCCGATAAGGACGAAAGCAGCCCGAACGCCCAAATCGCCGGCAAAACCTTCGTGCTCACCGGCACCCTGCCCACGCTCAAGCGCGACCAGGCCGCCGAGCTGATCGAACACGCCGGCGGCAAAGTCTCCAGCAGCGTCTCGAAAAAAACCGACTACGTCGTCGCCGGCGAAGCCGCCGGCAGCAAGCTCGACAAAGCCGCCGCCCTGGGCATCGCCGTTATCGGCGAAGCCGAACTGCTGGCCATGCTCGGCTGATAGGCGCCCCCAAAGCAGCCTGAAAGGGCGGCGGCGCTTTGTGTTACACTCGCCGCCTGTTTTTCCCGCAGCCGCTGCGGCGCTGCCGCCGTTTTCAGGCTGCCCGATCGGCCTACCGCGCCCCGTGCCGGCGGCGTTTTGTTTGAGAACAACCATGACTGCTTTTTTCTGTGCCGCCGGCCTGCCGGCCGCTGCCGCCGAGCCGGTGATGCCAGCACTCGGCAGCACTTCTTCCGCCGTAATCTGGATATCGCTGCTGCTGTTGCTGGTGATTCCGTCGACCATCGTACTGGCGATGCCGCAAAACCGCCTGCGCCGCACGCTGACCAACTGGCTGCTGTGGTTTTTCGGCGCGGTATTCCTGCTGCTGGGCATTATCGGCGCCTTTTTGCCGGTCATGCCGACCACCCCTTTCGTGCTGGTTACCGCCGCCTGTTGGGGGCGGGCGTCGCCGCGCTTTCACCGCTGGCTGCACCAGCACCGCTTTTTCGGGCCGATGGTGCAAAACTGGGAACAGCGGCGGGCGGTGCCGCGGCGGGCGAAATACCTGGCCTGGTCGATGATGACGCTCTCCTGCAGCTGGCTGTTTTTCCAGTTTCCGCAGCGCTGGTACGTCGGCGCCGGAACTTCCGCCGTCTGCCTGTGCGTTGCCCTGTGGATGGCACGCCTGCCCGATGCCTGACAGGCTTTCAGGCTGCCGCCGGCAAACGGATACGGATCAGGCAGCCTGAAAAACATCGCAGCCCAAAACCCGCCGACAACAAACGCCCCCGCCGGCCGTATTCCGGCAAGGGCGTTTTTTAATGGTGTAGCTTGGGTTTCGAGCCGACAGGCCGAACAAAAAGCAGCCTGAAAACCATGTTTGGCCTCGGCCTACGCTTGTCCTATTTCAATGGACAGCCTTATGTGATCAGAAACCCCATCGAAATTATCTAAATTCGCAAGAAGTTTTTTGATTAACTTAATAGTTTCACCGTTTAATTTATCAGAAATAAGGCCTTCCACATCTTCTAATTCCGTACATAACCATAAAATATCAATGATTGATTTACTGATCGACTTGCTTTCCAAATAGTCAATCACTCCGGGTCTAAATAATAAATGCCTGCCATCATCTACTGTGATTTTTCCATTGTGGAAAGCAGTTAATATACCTATTACCAATACATTTAAAAAAATTTCGGCATCTTGCCTGTTTTTTAATACTGCTTCATTTTTTAACATTTTATCACTCTATCGTAGGTTGGATTGCAACCCAACAAACCATAAAGCAGCCTGAAAGCCGAAAATCTGGCTTTCAGGCTGCCTTTTACTGCCGTTTTCCCCTTACGCCCACACCAAAAGCGCGTGGTTGCGTTTGCCGCGGCGGATGATGGTGTATTTACCGAAGCGTTTGTGCGCGTCGGTAAGCAGGTAGGCGTCGTCGGGTTTGTCGGCGGGCGGGTTGGGGTTGGTGGCTTCGGCGGGGCGGCCGTTGAGCAGTACGGCTTTGCTGCCGATAAAGCCGCGCGCTTCTTTGTTGGACTGCGCCAGACCGGTTTTGACCAGCGCTTCGACGACGTTCAGGCTGCCGGATACTACAAAGGCGGGCAGGCCGTCTTGGGCGAGTTGGGCGTAGTCCTGTTCGGTGAGCGCGTCTTCGTTGCCGGAAAACAGACTGTCGGTGATGCGGCGGGCGGCGGCGAGCGCGTCTTCGCCGTGGATCAGGCGGGTCATTTCTTCGGCAAGGATGCGCTGGGCTTCGGGCTTGCCGTCGCGGGCGCGGTCGGCTGCTTCGATGGCGGCGATTTCGTCCAGCGGCAGGAAGGTGAAGTATTTGAGAAACTTGTACACGTCGGCATCGGCGGTTTTGAGCCAGAACTGGTAAAACTGGTAGGGCGACGTTTTGGTGGCATCAAGCCACACGGCGCCGCCTTCGGTTTTGCCGAATTTGGTGCCATCGGCTTTGGTTACCAGCGGCAGGGTCAGGGCATAGACGCTCTGGTGGTGCAGGCGGCGGGTAAGTTCGGTGCCCCAAGTGATGTTGCCCCATTGGTCGCTGCCGCCGATCTGCAGTTTGACGCCGTGGCGGCGGTTGAGTTCGGCAAAGTCGTAACCCTGCAGCAGGGCGTAGGAAAATTCGGTGAAGGAAATGCCGACGTCGTCGCGCTCGATGCGCTGCTTGACCGATTCTTTGGCGAGCATGGCGTTCACGGAAAAATGTTTGCCGATGTCGCGCAGGAAATCCAGGCAGTTCATGCCGGCGAACCAGTCGGCGTTGTTGGCCATAATCGCGGCGTTTTCGCCTTCAAAGCTGAGAAAGGGCTGCAGCTGGCCGCGGATTTTTTCCACCCAGCCGGCCACGGTTTCGCTGCTGTTCAGGCTGCGCTCCTGCGCTTTGAAGCTGGGGTCGCCGATCATGCCGGTGGCACCACCGACGAGCGCAATAGGAGTGTGGCCGGCAAGCTGGAAGCGGCGCAGCGCCAGCACCGGCAGTAGATGGCCGATGTGCAGGCTGTCGGCGGTGGGGTCGAAACCGCAGTAGAGTGAGATTTTTTCGCTGTCCAACAATGCGGACAGCTCGTTGATGTCGGTGGTTTGGTTAATCAGGCCGCGTGCCTGCAAATCTTGCAATAAGGCGTTCATTTAGTGTTCTCTCCAATCGAAAGGCAGCCTGAAAAGGTTTTCAGGCTGCTTGCGGGTTTGCTGAATCGTTCGTTAATCGGGCGGGTGCGTGCCGGTATTGCCCGCCAAAAAATCGGGCGGATTTTAACCGATTTCGCCGCTCTCGGTCAGGTTTGCGGCGGCTTGGGCGGCGGCGCGGGCAAACCATTCGGCGGCGACGGCGCCCACTTCGTCCAAGCCCTGTTTTTTCAGGCTGGAAAAAAGCTGCACGCTCACTTCTTGGCGCTCGCCCAGCGGCTGTAAGGATTTTTTGACCGCCGACAAGGTTTTAATCTGCTCGTTTTTCGATAATTTGTCAGCTTTCGATAATAAGATGTGTACCGGCTTGCCAGTGGCGGCGAAAAAGTCGAGCATCTGCCAGTCTTGCGGTTTGAGCGGGTGGCGGGCGTCCATAATCAGCAGCAGGCCGGCAATCTGGCGGCGGGTCTGCAAATAGCTGCCCAACAGTTTCACCCAGTGGGCGCGCACCGGCTCGGGCACCTGCGCGTAGCCGTAGCCGGGCAAATCGGCGAGAAAGCAGCCGTTGGCCAGCTCGAAAAAATTGATGTGCTGGGTGCGGCCGGGCGTTTTCGACACGAAGGCCAGCCGCACATGGTTGCACAGCGCGTTGATGGCGCTGGATTTGCCGGCGTTGCTGCGGCCGACAAAGGCGATTTCCGCCGGCGTGTCGGGCAGGCCGTTCAGGTCGTTGGCGGTGATGGAAAATTTGGCGTTGTGAAAAATGTTCATACTGGTAAAGTTATGTGAATTTAGTATAGAATACCACGTTTGCAAATTTCTGGTTCGTCCGGGTGGCTGCCATCCGGTGTCCGACATATAAATATAAAACCCCCAAAACCCTTGGTTTTGGAATCAGGAGCATTTCCCATGAAACGTTTGAATATGCTGGCGGTACTGCTGCTGGCCGGCGCAGCGGCGGCGGCTCCCAAAGCCGCTCCCAAGGCGGATCTGGCCAAAGGCAAAGAAGTGGCCAAATCGGTTTGCGCCTCCTGCCACGCGGAAGACGGCAACAGCAGCATCGCCATGTATCCGAAAGTCGCCGGCCAGCACGCGTCCTACGTTTTGACGCAGACGCTCGACATCAAAAACAAAAAACGCACGTCCGGCTCTTCGGGCATGATGGCGCCGATGGTGCAGAACCTGAGCGAAAGCGACATCCGCAACGTTGCCGCCTACTACGCCAAGCAGCAGGCCAAACCGGGCGAAGCCAATCCCAAGGAAAACATCGAACTGGGCCGCAATATCTACCGCGCCGGCCTGCCGGAGAAAAAAGTGCCGGCCTGTATGTCCTGCCACGGTCCCAGCGGCGCCGGTATTCCCGGCGGCGGCACTGACATCACCGCCTACCCGCGCCTGGGCGGCCAGCATTCGGCCTATATCGGCGAACAGCTCAAAGCCTATGCCGCCGGCCAGCGCACCAGCGCCAACGGCATGATGGAAACCATTGCCAAACGCCTGAACGAAGAAGAAGTCAAAGCGGTGGGCAACTATATCCAAGGTCTGAAATAAACCGCGCGCCGCAGCCGCCGCTTCGTTCAGGCAGCCTGAAAGGACACCCTTTCAGGCTGCCTGAACGGCTGTTTGGGCACCGCAAAAGCTAATGCTTATAAGCTGCGCTATCAGTCGGGCGACGCGTTTGCCGCCGCCGGTTTTTCCGGCACCGCGCCAGCGCCAAAACCGATTAAACGGTTTCCCCGACCAACCCAAACAGCCCACACAACCGCCCCGCCGCTTCCCAAACAATGGCGCGCAGGCAGCCTGAAAACGTTTCAGGCTGCTTTGCCGCCCGTTGGCACACACCGCCGCCGCGCCGCCGGCCGCATATCCCGTCCGTTTTTCAGGCTGCCCCGACCATGTCCGCCAAGCCCAAAACCAAAATCCCCCTGATCCGCCGTCCGTGGTTCGCCTTTCTCAGCTCCATGCGCTTTGCTGTGGCGCTGCTGGCGGTGCTGTCCGTCGCTTCGGTGATCGGCACCGTGCTGCAGCAAAACCAGTCGCCGCAGGACTATGTGGTCAAATTCGGCCCTTTCTGGGCGCAGATTTTCTCCTTTCTCGGTTTGTACGACGTTTACGCTTCGTCGTGGTTCGTCGCCATCATGCTGTTTCTGGTGTGCAGCACCGCGCTGTGCCTGTGGCGCAACGTGCCGCCCTTTCTGCGCGAGATGCGCTCCTTCCGCCTGAAAGTAACCGCCAAATCGCTCGCCCACATGAAGCACAGCGCCCTGCTGCAAGGCAGCCTGAAAGCCGATATCGCCGCACGCTATCTCAGCGTGCGCGGCTACCGCACCCAAACCGTGCGCCGTGACGACGGCAGCGTGCTGCTGGCCGCCAAAAAAGGCAGCATGAACAAATGGGGCTACATCTTCGCCCACGCCGCGATTATCGTTATCTGCCTGGGCGGACTGGTGGACAGCAACCTGCTGCTGAAAATCGGCATGCTCAGCGGCCGCATCGTGCCCGACACCACCAGCAACTACGCCGGCGAATTTCAGGCTGCCAGCACGCTGGGCAGCGGCAACCCGTCTTTCCGCGGCAACGCCCAAATCGTCGAAGGCCAGCATGCCGACTCGGTATTCATCAATGCCGACAAAGGCCTGCTGCTGCAAAAGCTGCCCTTTAGCGTCGAGCTGAAAAAATTCCACATTGATTTTTACGACACCGGCATGCCCAAGGATTTTGCCAGCGACGTCATCATCACCCGCCAAGACGGCTCGCGCCAGGCTGCCACCGTGCGCGTCAACCATCCGCTGACCGTTGAAGGCGTAACCATCTACCAGGCCGGCTACGGCGACGGCGGCTCCAAACTCAGCTTCAAAAGCTGGAATCTGCGCGGCAGCGGCGCGATGCGCAAAATCGAAGCCGTTTCGCAAAGCCGCTATCCGCTCAATTTGGGCGGCGCCGGCAAATACAGCATCGAATTTAACGACCTGCAGGTGTACAACGTCGAAGACGCCGAGCAGGCACAGGCGCAGCCTGAAAACGAAAGCGGCCGCGCCGCCCTTTCCAAGCGCCTGAGCGAAGTGCGCAGCGTGCGCCAAGACCGGCGCTTTGCCAACGTCGGCCCCACCATCCGCTTCAAACTGCGCGACAACAGCGGCCAGGCGCACGAATACGTCAACTACATGCTGCCCTTGGAGCGCGAAGGCTCGTGGTTTTTCGCCACCGGCGAGCGCAGCAGCGCCGACGAACCCTACCGCTGGCTGATGCTGCCCGCCGATCCCGCCGGCCGGCTCGACAGCTTTATGGCGCTGCGCGAACTGCTGCTCGATCCCGAACGGCGCAGCCGCGTGGTGGAAAAAGCGCAGGCCAATGTCGGCGAAAGCGTGCGCCCGCAGTTCAAACTCGCCACCGAAAACCTGCTGCGCCAGTTCGCCGAAGGCGGCTATGTCGCCATCGACCGCCACATCAAAAGCACCGTCCCTGCCGCCGACCAGCAGAAAACCGGCGAGCTGATGTACCAGATTCTCTACGGCGCCATCAATATCGCGCTCGACGATGCGCTGGCCGATCGCGGCCTGCCGCCGATTCCCGCCGGCGAAGTGCGCGGCCGCTTCGTGCTCAACAGCCTGGACGGCTACACCGCGCTGACCCGCTTCGAATCGCCGGTTCTGCTGCAGATGGACGGCTACCGCGCGGTGAATATGTCGGCGCTGCAGATGACCAAATCGCCCGGCGCGCTCTTGGTATATCTGGGCTCGGTGCTGCTGGTGGCCGGCACGCTGTTTATGTTTTACGTCCGCGAAAAACGCGCCTGGCTGCTGTTTGACGGCAACAGCATCCGTTTTGCCATGAGCGCCACCCGCAGCGAGCGCGAGCTGGCGCGCGAGTTTCCGCAGCATCTGGCCGATCTCGAGCGGCTGGCCGCCGATTTGGGCGGCAGCAAAACCGCCAGATAAACGCCGCCGCCGTTTTCAGGCTGCCTGCAGCCGGAAAACCCGACCATAAGAACAAGATGAAAAAAGAAAACTACTCCCGAATCCTGCCCGTAACCCCGTGGACGGCTTCGTCAATGTGGCCGTTTGCCGAAGCCAAACCGCTATTGGTGCTGATTGTCAGCCTGAGCCTGTTCGGCTTTGGCGAAGGCATGCTGGTGGTGTCGCGGCTGGGCTCGACGCCGTGGACGGTGCTCTCGCAGGGCATCGCGCGCATCAGCGGCGGCGAATTGGGTACGATAACGCTGATGATCAGCGCGGTGGTGATGCTCGGCTGGATACCCCTGCGGCTCAAGCCCGGGCTGGGCACGGTGCTGAATATGCTGCTGATTGCCGGCGGGCTGGGGGTATTCGTCCATTTCGTTGCCGTGCCGGAAAGTCTGGCGGCGCGTGTGGCGCTGTGCGTCGGCGGAATCATGCTGATCGGCGTATCGTCGGCCTTTTACCTGACCTGCCACACCGGCGCCGGTCCGCGCGACGGCCTGATGGTCGGCCTGTGCCAGGCCAGCGGCTGGCGCATCGGCAGCGTGCGCACCGCCATCGAAGCGGTGGTCTGCCTGATCGGCTGGCTGCTCGGCGGCACCGTCGGCATCGGCACTTTGCTGTTTGCCTTCGGCGTCGGCTGGGTGGTGCAGATCAGCCTGAAACTGCTGGCACGCTGTTTTCAGGCAGCCTGAAAACCAAAGGCAGCCTGAAAACCCAAGCAGTCTGAAAGGTTTGACCCATGCCGCATCACCACCCCGCGACTGCCGGCGGTTTCCCGATCCACCCGATCAGGCAGACAAGCAAAAAGTTTTTCAGGCTGCCGGCGCCCTGCCCCGCGCCGTTTTCAGGCTGCCTGAAAACACCCGGCCGAAAGGACTAGGCCGAAAGACTGAGCACAATTAACAGCACAGCGGATATTTTTTCTTTATAATCCGCCGCGCAAACAAATTTTTACATTAAAACAGGCCGCATCCGCAGTCAGGCAGCCTGAAAACACCCGCACACACGATTTTGAAGAACACGCCATGACCGAACCGATCCAAACCGTCCGCGCCGAGCACGAACTGCTGCAAAAACCGGCGCCGCATCCCAGCTACGCCGCGCCCGCAATCGACCATGAACTGCTGCGCGAAACTTCCATCCTGCGCTCCCTCGACATCAAAGACGGCCTCTACGCCGCGGTAATTCTCGCCATCGCCGTGCTGGTGCAGCTCAAAATGCCGCACCGCATGGACGGCTACGAAACCGCCATTCTCTGGCTCAGCGCCGCCGCTTCGGTGGGTTTGGGCTGGTTCTTCAAGCCGCTGCGCTGGTTTATTCCCGCCGCCGTGGCGCTCGCCTATCTGGCCGTCGGTCTGTACGACGGCGACATCAGCCGCGGCGACAGCACCCACGGCCGTTTCCTGCTGCGCTACCTGCTCGCCAGCCAGCCGGCGATTATGTGGCAGTGCGCGCTGACGCTGCTGGCCTTTTTCGCCTACTCCGCCGGCACCGCCGGCGCCTGGCTCAAGCAGCGGCGGCAGCCTGAAAGCAGCGGCGGCAACATCCTGCTCGGCTTGGGCGACGGCTGCGCCTGGACGGCGGCGCTGGCCGGCTTTACCGGCCTTTTGGTGCGCTGGCACGAAAGCTATCTGCTACGCCCGAACGACGGCCACATTCCGGTGTCCAACCTTTACGAAGTATTTATCCTGTTTATGGTGATTACCGCGCTGATGTACCAATACTATTCGCGCAAATTCTCCATGCAGAAACTCGGCGCCTTCGTGTATTTCCTGATGTGCGTGCTGGTCGGCTTTGTGCTGTGGTACAGCCTGGAGCGCGGCGCCCACGAAATCCGGCCGCTGATTCCTGCCCTGCAGTCGTGGTGGATGAAGCTGCACGTTCCCGCCAACTTCATCGGCTACGGCGCCTTCTGCATCGCCGCCATGTTTGCCGCGGCCGAACTGCTGGCACTGCACGGCAACCGCCTGATGCCGCCGGCCGAACAGATTGAAGAAGCGATGTATAAAGTGATCGCCGTCGGCTTTCTGTTTTTCACCATCGCCACCATACTCGGTGCCCTGTGGGCGGCCGATGCCTGGGGGCGCTACTGGAGCTGGGACCCCAAAGAAACCTGGGCGCTGATTGTGTGGCTGAACTACGCCATCTGGCTGCATCTGCGGCTGGTGGCCGGCTGGCGCGGCAAAGTGCTGGCCTGGTGGGCGCTGGTCGGCCTGCTGATTACCGCCTTCGCCTTCGTCGGCGTCAATATGTTCCTCGGCGGCCTGCATTCCTACGGCGAACTCTAAACCCCACCCTACCCCACCAACACCCAAACAAAGGCAGCCTGAAAACCGGAAATCCGTTTTCAGGCTGCCTTCCCGCTCAAAGCCGCCTTATCGCGGCAAACCTAAGGAAAAACCATGTCTGCCTACCGATACCTGCCGCCCCTGCTCTGCCTGCCGATGGCTCTGCCTGCCGCACAGGCCGCGCCGAGTGCGCAGCAGGAAGCCGAATTTTTGCAAACGCTGCCGCAGCTACTCAAAGAAACCAACCGCCACCTGCCGCACCGGCAAACTACGGGCGGCCAGCACATCGAAATTCTGCCCTTGGTTTATAGCAACGGCCGCCTGCAGTTGCGAATCAACAGCCGCCCCACCAGCGCCGGCGATGACGCGCAGCTCTCTGCTTTCGACTACGAAGAACTGCTGCCCAACTACCAAACCGGCACCGATGTTACGGCGTGCGTAGAGAAAGAAAAACTTCGCGAAATCAACGACTATCTGCCGCTTGATTTCCAATACCGGCAGCAACTGAAAAACGGCAGCCGTACCTTTAACATCCGATTAGAAAAAGGCCATTGCCGGCGTTTGCTGAGCGAAAACACGCCGGAACAAATCCGCCGCAAGCGCGATCTCAGTTCCGCCAAGCTGGCCGTCAGCCGCCTAAACAGCACACTGCCGCAAGATGACGGCTTCGGGCTGGTGCTGTACCAAATCGTGTTGGAAAACGATACCGTCCACTACCGCTACCGCCTGAGCCCGTCGGTACAAGAATCGGCATTTACGCCGGAAAAATGGCAGGAGTTTTTCCAAAACATGCGTAAGCTGGACATTTGCACCGCCGCCCCATCCGCGCTCGGCGCCATCGCTTCTTTCGGCATCAGCAGCACCCTGACCCTGCCCAGCGGCCGCGAAATCCGCACCACCCAGCAAGTGAGCGACTGCGCTTTCTAAACCGACAAAAGCAAGCAGCCTGAAAACTGGAATCCCGTTTTCAGGCTGCTTTTTTAAGAACCAAAACTTATTTGGTGATATCGACAATGCTGCGGGCGGCGCGGCGGGCGTCGAGCAGAATCAAACCGAGCTTGGCGCTTTCTTTGGCTGTCAGGCACAGTACGTTGGTTCCGCCTGCCTGAATCAGCAGGGTATAGCCGAGTTTGCCTTTCACGATCACCTGCTCCAGTTCGCCGCAGGCGAGTTCGTGGGTGGTGCGGTTGCCCAAGGCCAGCAGCGCTGCAGACATGGCGCCGACGCGGTCGGCATCGACGCTGTTGGGCAGCAGGTGGGCGATCGGCAAGCCGTCCGTAGAAATCACTGCGGAAGCGGTAATATCAACCGAAGAGCTGTTCAAGTCGCTCAAGATGGAGGTAAGAAGTTGTTCGTTCATGTTAATTTTCCAATCAGTTATCTTGTGTTAGAACGAGCCGCCGAAGCCGGTAGCCGCATCTACGGTTTGATAAAGGGCGCGCACCAGTAAAACGAAAGTGTCTTTGTGCAGCTGGGGCGTGCCGCCGGTAACCAAAATATATTTGGCATCGCTGATGTATATCGGGAAGAAGGTCAGTTCGCTTTGGCCGACAGGGTCGCACAAGCCCCATGCGTTTTGATAAATGTTCAGGTTGTTTTTGATCAACAGGGCATGGCGCTCGGAAAGACGAATGGCTTCGCTGGCCAGAATGGCCACCTCTTCTGCGGCTTCGTGGTTGAAGCCGGAGTTGGCAAAATAGAAGCCGTCTTGGTCGATCAACAGGGCTTTGTGGCTGTCGGACAGATGCGGTAAAAGATTGGCCAAGGTGTCGTCGGTCAGCTCGGGAACTTCGGGCGGGGTTTCGCTGCCGTAGAGAAATTCCAAACGCTGCAGGCGGTAGAGCAGGTTTAATGCAGTATCCAAGTCGTCGGTTTCCGCCCATTCGAGCAGTTTTTGCTGGGTAATCGGCTGTTTGCCGCCCGAGCGCAATACATTGGACAATAAAGTACGGCTGGCGCTGCTGCTTTTATTGGCTACTGCATAGAAGGCTCCAGCCGGCGTAATGTGCGGGTAAAGATTTGTTTGTAATGACAGAGTAGATTCCACGACTATACCTCCAAACCAGGATCAATTTGAAACAGCATGGCGGTTACCAGCTGTTTGACATCATCTTCATTGCGGGCGTCAACCTCAAATACCGGCACATTCAAACCATGCTGGATCAGATATTTCTGATAGACGTCTATCCCGGGAACGGAACGGATATCCATTTTGGTCACTCCGACAACCAAAGGAGCGGTTTTCAACAAATCAGAAAACGAGTCCAAGAAAAACTTCAGGTCTTTTAAAGGATTCACGCGGGTGTTATCCAACAGCAAGACCAAACCCATGCTGCCTTTACTGAGAATTTCCCACATAAAGTCAAAACGCTCCTGACCCGGAGTGCCGTAAAGGTGAACCTTGGTATGTTCGTCAAGCTGAATCAGGCCGTAGTCCATCGCAACGGTGGTATAACCTTTGCGTACAGCGGTCATATCCGATGCGCTGGCATCGGTCTGTACCGGAGGTTCGTCCGACAAAGCGGCAATCGCAGTGGTTTTGCCTACACCCACCGGCCCTGTAAAGATAATTTTGTTCTCTACCATCATGGCAAGTACCTCTTCATTATTATTTATTCAGTAATTTTTTCATCAGCCTGCTCAAGAGACCGCCACCTGCCGGTCTGGGCGCGGCAGATTCGGAATCTTCTGACGCAACGGCCGGTCTGGGACGCGGGGGCGCACTCTGGATAGTAGCAGGCGCCTTACTCTGAGCTTCTGCCATCGACCCGCTAACGGATAAGTAATCCGTAAGATAGGTGGTGGATATGTAGTTCAGGATGTCCGGCATATCCAGCGGCATCATTTTGTAGAGCATATTCAAGCTGACCGCGGTTCGAGTCAGGAATGCCGACAAGCGCATAGATTCGGCCAATGGAGCCAAGCGGGTCAAATTGGGCCAGTATTTAAGCTGGAATATGGTATTGGGTGTCAGGGGTTGGGCGAGACGGCCGTTGGCTGTCCACAATGCAACCTGCCACAAAACGGCCTGCAAAGAGCTGTTTGCACGCTCGATTACATTGCCGCCAACCGCCTGTACTTCAATTGCAGGATTTTCCTGCTGGCATAAGGCATGCAATTGCGCGGCATCAATAGCCAGCCATGCTTTTTGCGCTTCGGGAAAAAGAGCCAGAATCGGTTTGCCGTTCCAGTTGATCAAAGTATCTTTATTGGCAGAAATGGTTCGACGCACTATGCCCAAAAGGCCGACATTTGGATCGAAACGCGGAATGGTTACCTCGCTGGCGCGGGAAGATGCCGGAGCATGGCTTTTAGGTGCTGCGGCATGTACCGGAGCGACACCGCCCTGCACTACCCAGATGCCGTTGCCCTGCATCAGATTACGCAAATTGAGAAACAGGGTATCAAACTTAATCGGTTTGGGCAGATGCGGTGCGGTAACAGACGGGGGAGATTTGGCAAAATGCACTACGGTCGAATTGGGATAATCGCCCTTCGCTTTAAGCCAAGCGCTGATGCCGGCAGGGCTGTCGCCGTCCACAATCACCAACTCGGGCTTTTCGCCTGAAGATGCATCCAGCACCTGATAATTGGTGGTACTGTGCATTTTGAAGGCCATTTTAAACATTGCCTGTTGCTGTTCTTCCATCGCCAGCAACAGCAATTTGACCGTTTTAACCTGCGGTATATTGTTGTTCATCATTATTTAATGTCCAAATGAGCCGTTGTTGAAACGTTGCAGCAATTGGCTCATCGCCAATACCACTTCTTCCGGCAGAGTTTGCACTTGGCCGCGCAGTTCTTGCAGCAGCGTTTCCAAACGGGTCCATTCTTCGGCACGCTCATACAAATCAAACAGCGCAATATAAAGCTGTGATTCCTGCGGATAGGACAAAATCGACTCTTCCAGCAGATTCATCGCGTTGTCCAACTGGCCGTACATCAGCAGCGAATCGACTTCTTTCAAAATCCGTTCGGCAGGCGTACGCGGCTCGGCAACCATATCGACGTTTTCGGATACCAGTGCCTGGTAGCGTGCCTTTTTCAGGCTGCCGCCGTCAATCAAACCTTGCTGGACACCGATTTCGCGCAGTACCGCATCAGAAGGATTGGTTTCCAAACGCGCAAACAAAGGATGCGGCCCCAAGTTGTAGCCCCAACCGAGCATTCTTTCCTTCACCTGGCGGCCGTATTGGCCGAGCGTATAGTAAAGATTCCACAGATGGTCGGCAAAACCGTTGATGTTGTTGGCACGGTAATCGAGTGTCAGCGCATCAATCAGCAAAGCCGCGGGTTTGTCCGAATGGCGGATGGCTTTATTCAGATACTTGGTGGCAGCATCATAAGTCAGCGAGTTTTTCAACAGACGCACGCCCTGTTCAGGCTGCATAAATGCCAATACGGCACCTTTTTCGTCGTTGCTGATTTCCCGCAAAACTCCGTTGCCGGAAACAAGCATTTTTCGTGCCAAGCCTGAAGCGGCTGTTTGGGCTTCCGCCTGCGCACGGGCACTTTCCTTTTGCTTGGCGGCAGGTGTTTGCGGAATATCGGCCAAACCGGTCTTCTCGCCGATTTCCTCGGCGGTTTTTTTCACGCTCCAGCCCAAGTTGCTTTCCGCCAAAACGCGCAAACCGAGATGGTTTTCGTCAACTGCCAGCCCATCTTTGACATATTGGGTAAGCTGATCGCGACTGAAACTGCCGGAATAAGTGTTCAACACTTCGGCAAGTGCATCGACATTACCGGCCTGCAGCCACAAATCCGCCAGCTCGGCGATGAGTTTCGGGTCGTTGCTGCGGCTGTTGACCAAGTAATCGCCGAGCGACTCGGCGGCTTTGTCATAGTAGCCGAACTGTTTGTACACATTAAATTCGGTGAGCGCGTCCACGTCCTGAACCGACACTTTGGTATCGTCCACCGCGCTGCCGCCGGCAGTCGCACTCCAGTCCCACTTCTCGGCTTCGGCAACCGCCTGAGCCACTTCCTCGTCTTCCGGCTCCGGCTCGGGTTCCGGTTCGCGCGCGCTACGGCCGCTCCCGCCTCTGACTTTCTTGCGCTCTTGCGCCGGCGAGGTACCGCCGTTTTTCTGCCGGCGTTGCAGAAAAATAAGCGCCACCAGTACAGCGGCCAAGCCGCCGACCAGTATTATCATCATCGAATCATCCATACATCTTCCTTATTTAAAACGGAATCCGTGCTTTATCTTTGCCACAATTTTACTCCGCCAAGTCCTTCAGGCAGCCTGAAAAGCAAGCGGAGTAACGGGCTTAATTCATGTAAAACGGTATAAATTTTTTGTTTGGAATCACATAGACTGAAACAAAAAAACACATTCCCCAAACAGATTCTAACATAATTCCCACCGCCAAACGCCGCAGCAGAGCCATTCTTGCCCAAGCAAACCGGCGGCATCCCTTCAAGCGCAAGGGCAGTGCCGCACAACGGCACCACCCTGCCAAAGTCCGTCCAAATCAAAAAACCGTTTGCAAAACTATTGCCATGAAGCGGCCGGCGCCGCATCGGTGAGCGCAAAAAACTTCCCGCTTTCCGGCAGATTGCGCTATCGTTGCGGCTTCCCTCCCTTACAAACTAAAAACTCGGCTTACATAAATTTACTGAAAAACTGCAGCTTTAACGATACGCCCCCCGCCATGACCCACAGATCCCGCCCCCCGAACAAATCCCTCGAGCGCCCCGAACGGGTAATGCTGGCCGGCCTAATGCTGGCCGACAGCTTTTCCGGCAGCAGCGAAAGCCGCGAACGCGCCTTTCAGGCTGCCCTGGCCGAAGCGGCCGAACTGGTGCGCGCCGCCGGCGGCGAACTGGTACTAACCGAAAGCGCCAAGCGCGACCGCGCCCACAGCGCCCTGCTGGTGGGAAGCGGCAAGGCCGAAGAATGGGCGCAAACCGTGCAGGACGAAAACATCGATCTCGTCGTCTTCAACAACGAACTCACCCCCACCCAAGAGCGCAATCTCGAAAAAATCCTGCAATGCCGCGTACTCGACCGCGTCGGCCTGATTTTGGCCATCTTCGCCCGCCGCGCCCAAAGCCAGGAAGGCCGCCTGCAAGTCGAGCTCGCCCAGCTCACCCACCTCTCCAGCCGCCTCGTGCGCGGCTATGCCCACCTGCAAAGTCAAAAAGGCGGCATCGGACTCAAAGGCCCCGGCGAAACCCGCCTGGAAACCGACCGCCGCCTGATCCAAACCAAAATCACCCAGCTGCGCCGCCGCCTCGATGCCGTCAAAAAACAGCGCCAAACCCGCCGCAAAGCCCGCCTTTCAGGCAGCCTGAAAACCTTCGCCATCGTCGGCTACACCAACGCCGGCAAATCCAGCCTGTTCAACCGCCTGACCAAAGCTGACGTCCTCGCGCAAGACCAGCTCTTCGCTACACTCGACACCACCGCGCGGCGGCTCTACCTCGCCCCCGAAGCCAGCCTGATTCTCACCGACACCGTCGGCTTCGTGCGCGACCTGCCGCACGGGCTGGTGGCCGCCTTTTCCGCCACCCTCGAAGAAACCGCGCTGGCCGATGTGCTGCTGCACGTCGTCGATGCCGCCAATCCCGATCATCTGCGCCAAATCGACGACGTCAACGCCGTACTCGCACAAATCGGCGCCGAAGCTGTCCCGCAGCTGCTGATCTACAACAAAACCGACCTGCTGCCCGTCGACGAGCGCCACAACGGCATCAGCCGCCGCCCCGACGGCCTGCCCGCCACCGTCCGCCTGTCGGTACAAAGCGGCGACGGCCTCGACAGCCTGCGCCAAGCGTTAATCGAATGGGTGCAGGCAGCCTGAAAGCCTATTCCCACCACATAAAAGCAGTCTGAAAATGACCCCGCGCACCTTTTTTACCACCGCCGCGCTCAAACTACTCAACGCCATTGTCCACATCATCGCATGGTGGCTGATGATGATGGCGATGGCGTGGGGCTTTCGCCAACTGCCTGCCGAGCAATACGCCGAAGGCGACGCAATCAGCCCGATGTTCACCGTTTTGGTGCGCACGCCGCAGGGCGAGGTTTTGCCGCAGCGGCTGCACAATCTGAAAAGCAACGAAACCCTGCTGCGCCAAGCGTTCAGCCGCGATGATGAGAACGGTCGGTTTTTCAGCCTAACACCCGTTGCGCCTGATTCGTTTGAATTGTTTGTGAATTACGACACCGCGCAGTTCACGCAGCGATACCGCATTACGGCGGATGGCAAGGTGGTGCCGCTGTCGTTCAAATCGTGGAGCGCGGGGCATGGCTTTATCTTGTTTTTGCTGTCGTTTCCGCTGTTTGCGCTGCTCAAATGGTTGCTGCGCCGTTGGTTTTTCGGACGATCCGCGTAGCTGGGGTTTCGTATTCCGCCTGCAAAAAAGCAGCCTGAAAACCGTTTTCTTTGGTTTTCAGGCTGCTATTGCGGCCACTCTTCTTTAAGGGCAGCCTGAACGATGTCCATCTCGAAGCCGCGGTAGAGCATAAAGCGGATTTGTTTTTGCTTTTCCTGAAAGTCCTGCGGCGGGGCGGCGAATTTTTTGTGCAGCACCGCCAGCGCGTTGGCCAGTTCGGTGTCGCGGTCGGGCAGATTGGCGCGTACCAGCGATTCGTCCACGCCTTTGGCGGCCAGTTCCTGCTGCAGGCGCAATCGGCCGCGGCTGCGGCTTTTGCTGTGGATAAAGGCTTCGGCGTAGCGCTCGTCCGACTGCCATTGGCGCTCGGACAATTCGGCCAGCAGGCTGTCGATTTCGTCTTCGCTTTCGGCATGTGGGGCAAGCCGGCGTTTCAGTTCCAGGCGGCTGTATTCGCGGCGGGCGAGCAGATCGAGTGCGCGGGCTTTGAGCGATTTGCCTTCTTTCATGGCTATCGGCCTTTCTTGTGCTTTCAGGCTGCCTGAACGGGTTTGAGCAGCTCGTAGAGTTCGGGCAGGCTGTCGATTAGCGCATCGGGGCGGGTTTCGGCGGCAGCGGCGAGCGCATCCATATCGCCGTAACCGTAACGCACGCCGATAACGGGGCAGCCGGCGGCTTTGGCGCTGAGTATGTCGTTGGCCGAATCGCCGACCATCAGCAGCTGCGCGCATTCGACGCCCAGCACTTCGGCGCTGTGGCGCAACGGCTCGGCAGAAGGCTTGCGCTCGGGCAGGGTGTCGCCGCCGACCACAAGGCTGAAATAACCGTCCAACTGCAATTCGCGCAGCAGTTTCACCGCCAGCACTTCGCTTTTATTGGTAACCACCGCCAGCGGCAGGCCAAGGCTTTTCAGCAGTTCCAGCGCGGTTTCGGTGTGCGGATAAGGGCGGGTGGCATCGGCCAGATGGCGGGCGTAGTGGCGGGCGAAAACGGCAAAACCTTCGCTGCGCAGGGATTCGGCAACATCACCGCCGCTATATTGCCCGCTGAGCGCGCGCAGTACCAGCGTGGCAATACCGTCGCCAACATAGCTTTGAATCTGCTCCTGCGGCAGCGGCGCCATACCCAGTTCGACGCGCATGGCGTTGGCGGCGCCGGCCAGATCGGGAATCGAATCGCACAGCGTGCCGTCCAAATCAAAGGCAACGGCGCGCACGCGGGCAAAAGTATTCGGCATCGGTTTTCCTTTTGGGAAGATGTGTTTAATCGGGTAGGCAGCCGCTCACACCGGCTTGGCAGCTCCTTCGTCTGCCGGCAGGGCAGCCTGAAGCTCGGGCAGCAGCAGTTCGCCCAGTTCGGTGAGCGGCGGCAGCTCTTCCAAACTGCCGAGCCGCAGGTCGCTTAGAAATGCGGCGGTGGTTGCCCACAGCGACGGGCGGCCGATGCTGTCGCGCTGGCCGATAACTTCGATCCAACCACGCTCCTGCAGGGTTTGCATCACGTTTTGCGAGACGGCGACACCGCGAATGGCTTCGATGTCACCGCGGGTAACCGGCTGCTGATAGGCGATGATGGCCAGCGTTTCCATCACCGCGCGCGAATAACGCGGCGTGCGCTGCTCGTTCAGGCTGCCCAGGGCGGCAAAGGCCGGCGGGGCGATCTGGAAACGCCAGCCCTCAGCAGTGTGCGCCAATTCCAAACCGCGCCCCTGCCAGCGTGCTTTGAGCGCGGCCAATACGTCGATCAGTTTGTCGGCCGATAAGGGCGGATCGCACAGGGCGCGCAGGGTCTTTTCGCTCAGGGCTTCGCTCTGGGTCAGCAGCGCGGCTTCGATCAGGGCGTCGGGGGAGAGCTTGTCGTGCATGTTTCAGGCAGCCTGAAAAGGCGGTGGTGGTTGAAGCGGCGTATTGTACCGCGTTGGCGCCGGCGCCGTCAGCCGGCCGCAGCTTGCCGACGCATGGCGCTTGGACTATAATCCGCGCCTTTCCTGAACGCTGGGTCTGTAGCTCAGGGGTTAGAGCAGGGGACTCATAATCCCTTGGTCGTGGGTTCGAACCCCACCGGACCCACCAAATGATTCAAACGGTTGAGCCATTGCGATGCTTAACCGTTTTTTATTGCCGCCCAGTCCGGCGCCGCGCCCAAGCAGCCTGAAACCGTTTCGGGTAACACCGACAGCAGCGCCGGATAGGCGAATCAAAAAGCAGCCTGAAAACCGGAATTCCGGCTTTCAGGCTGCTTTTGCTATGGCTGTCGGCTTATTTTTGCAACTGCTCTTTACGCTCGGCCAGCCAGTGTTCCAGATAATGGATGCTGACGCCGCCTTCGCAGAAACCGGGATCGTTAAACAGATCGCGGTGCAGCGCGGTATTGGTTTTGATACCGGTAATCGCCAGCTCGGCAAGGGCGACGCGCATTTTGGCAATCGCCTGCTCGCGGGTTTTGCCGTAAACGCAGATTTTGCCGATCAGGCTGTCGTAGTTCGGCGGGATGCGGTAGCCCTGGTAGATATGGCTGTCCACGCGCACGCCAAGACCGCCGGGCAGATGGCAGCTTTCGATCAGGCCGGGGCTGGGGATAAAGGTGTAGGGGTCTTCGGCATTGATGCGGCACTCAAAGGCGTGGCCTTCAATCACCACGTCTTTTTGCTTGTACTGCAGCGGCAGGCCGGCGGCGATTCTGAGCTGCTCCTGCACGATGTCGATGCCGGTAACCAGCTCGGTAACCGGGTGCTCGACCTGCACGCGCGTGTTCATTTCGATAAAGAAAAACTCGCCGTCTTCGTACAGAAACTCAAACGTGCCGGCACCGCGGTAGCCGATGCGCTTGCAGGCGGCCACGCAGGCTTCGCCGATTTTTTTGCGCTCGGCGGCGGTAATGCCCGGCGCGGGCGCTTCTTCGATCACCTTCTGGTGGCGGCGCTGCATCGAGCAGTCGCGCTCGCCCAGATAAATGGCGTTGCCGTGTTCGTCGGCCAAAACCTGGATTTCGACGTGGCGCGGGCGCTGCAAAAAGCGTTCCATATACACCATCGGATTGCCGAAAGCGGCTTCGGCTTCGGCTTTGGTCATTTCCACCGATTTGATCAGGTCTTCTTTTTTCTCGACCACGCGCATGCCGCGTCCGCCGCCGCCACCAGAAGCCTTGATGATGACGGGGAAACCGACTTTATCGGCGATTTTCAGAATTTCAGCGGGATCGTCGGGCAGCGCGCCGTCGGAACCGGGCACGCAGGGCACGCCCGCTTCGATCATAGCTTTTTTAGCGGAAACTTTGTCGCCCATCAGGCGGATGGTTTCGGCGCGCGGACCGATAAAGACAAAGCCCGACTCTTCCACCTGCTCGGCAAAGCGGTCGTTCTCCGCCAAAAAGCCGTAGCCCGGATGGACGCCGTCGGCGCCGGTTACTTCGGCGGCGGCAATCAGCGACGGGATGTGCAGATAGCTCTGCGGCGAAGGCGCGGGGCCGATGCACACCGATTCGTCGGCCAGCTTGACGTGCAGGCTGTCCTTATCCGCTTCGGAATGCACCGCCACGGTGGCGATGCCCATTTCGCGGCAGGCGCGCAATACGCGCAGGGCGATTTCGCCGCGGTTGGCGATTAAAACTTTTTTCAGCATGGGATTTCCTGTTTCCAAGTTTTCAGGCTGCCTGAAAAGGCGGCCGGCAGCATTTCAGGCTGCCGCCGCAAATGTTTCAGGCTGCCTCAAACACTCGCCCAAGGCAGCCTGAAAGCCCTTATTCGATAATAAACAGCGGTTCGCCGTATTCCACCGGCGTACCGTTTTCCACCAGGATTTCTTTGATGACGCCGGATTTTTCCGCTTCGATTTCGTTCATCAGCTTCATCGCCTCGATAATGCACAGGGTGTCGCCGGCTTTAACGGTTTGGCCGACTTCGACAAAAGCCGGAGAAGACGGGCTGGGCGCGCGGTAGAAAGTACCAACCATCGGCGATTTTTGCGCGTTGGACAAATCGCGGCCGGCGGGTGCCGCAGCAGGCGCAGCTGCGGCGGGTGCAGCGGCAGGAGCGGCTGCGGCCACTGCCGGCGCAACAGGTGCAGGGGCGGCATAAACTGCGGCGGCGTTGTGCGGCGTACGGGTAATGCGCACTTTTTCCTCGCCCTCGGTTACCTCGATTTCGGCGATGCCGGATTCTTCAACCAGATCGATCAGTTTTTTCAGCTTTCTTAAATCCATGGTTATCTTCTTTCGTGATGAAATTGCGGTTTACCCCGATAAATCCGACGCGGGCAAAAGCGCGGATTTTGGCGAAAATAGCGGCAGATGTCCAGCAAATTATCGGTAAAAACCGCCCAAAAGCGCATAAAGCCCGTATGCGGCGTTGAGCGCGGCAGCGGCGAAAGGCCGGCATTATAGAATACAAACACTAGGGCCTGCCTTTATTTATTCAAAGCAGCCTGAAACCGTTTTTTCAGGCTGCCTGCGCCGATACAGGCTGCAGCTATCGCCCCGATTAAACGCCCGCCGGGCACATGGCGGGGCGCACGCACTTTCTTTATAATCCGCGCTCTTATCGCGCTTGTATCGCGCTTGCGCCGCACCAAACACAAACCAAATCAAAAAGGAAAGAAAACATGAGCACCCCCCAATCCGCCATCATTCCCGAAACCGCGCAGGCCGGTTTTTTTATTGAAGCCGATATTCTCAGCCCCGATGCCGTTCAGGCTGCCTGCCTGGCCGCCCTTAGCGCCCTTGAAGCGCGCCAGCGCCAGTTTGCCGGCGAAGACTTGGGGCTGACCCTCGCTTTTGGCAGCGACTTTTGGCGCAGCCTGAAACGCGCCGACGAAGCGGCGGAACTGAAAAACTTCACCCCACTGGGCAAGGGTCTGGCGCCCGCCACCCAGCACGATCTGCTGATCCACATCCAATCGAAAAACCACGACGCCTGCTTCACCCTCGCCCGCGACGTACTGGCCGCGTTTGGCGACGCCATCGCCGTGAAAAGCGAAACCCACGGTTTCCGCCGCCACCAAAACCGCGGTCTCGACGGCTTTGTCGACGGCACCGAAAACCCGCACGAAGACCCCGAAATCCGCCGCATCGGCACCGTGCCGGAAGGCGAAGCCGGTGCCGGCGGCAGCTATATCGTGGTGCAGAAATACCTGCACGATCTGAAAAAATGGGAAAGCTACAATCTGGCCGAGCAAGAAGAAACCATCGCCCGCACCAAAGAAGACGACATCGAGTTTTCCAAAGAACAGCGCCTGCCGCGCTCGCACATCGGCCGCGTTAATATCAAAGAAAACAGCGTCGGCCTGAAAATCGTCCGCCGCAGCCTACCCTTCGGCAACGCTTCAGGCGGCGAGCATGGGCTGATGTTTATTGCCTACGCCGCGCGGCTGCACAATATCGAAGCCCAGCTGTTGAGCATGTTCGGCGATGCCGACGGCCAAACCGACCTGGTACTCGAGCGCATGAGCCTGCCCGTATCCGGCGGCTATTACTACGCCCCGTCCGTCGAGCGCCTGCGCGCACTCAAAGCCTGACAAGGCAAACAAAAGCAGCCTGAAAACCGCGGCCAACGGTTTTCAGGCTGCTTTTTGCCTTGCCGCCGCGCAGTACCAAACCGGCCGCGTCGCGCCCATCCGCCCGCATTGCCCCAAACCAGCCCGAACCGCCCTGCCCCGCTTTTCAGACTGCCTTTAGACCGGGCAGCAGCGGGCATAGAAGACGGCAGTGCTTTGGGCTATAATCGCGCCCTTTTGTTTCAAACCCTTACCCGATGAAGCCCAGCGCCCACACCCTCAACGCCCTGCTGCCGCAGACCCAATGCCGCGAATGCGGTTTTTCAGGCTGCCTGCCTTATGCCGAAGCGATGGCAGCGGGCGAAGCGGCAGTCAACCTGTGCGCGCCGGGCGGGGTGCGGGTAATGAGCGATCTGGCGCAGGCGCTAGGCGTGCCCGAGCAGGCGCCGGCGAAAGTCCAGCCTGCCGCGCTGGCGTGGATAGACGAAGACGTCTGCATCGGCTGTACCGCCTGCATCCGCGCATGCCCCGTCGATGCGATTATGGGCGCCTCCAAGCTGATGCACACCGTGCTGGCCGACGAATGCACCGGCTGCGGCCTGTGCGTCGCTCCCTGTCCGGTGGACTGCATCCATATGCTGCCGGTGGCGGACGACAGCCTGCCGCGCGCGCATTTGTTTGACGATTTTGCCGAACCGCCGCGTTTTCAGGCTGCCTCAGACAGAAGCCCCGGCAGCGGCAAACGCTTTCAGGCTGCCGCCCATGCCTACGGCCGCTATCAGGCGCAGCAGCGGCGCAAAGAGCAGGAAGCCGCCGAACGCGAACGCCGCCAGGCCGAGCGCCGCGCCGCCATCGCCGAAAAACGGCAGGCCGAAACGGCCGCCGCCGCGCCCGCCGCAGGCAGTCCCACCGCCACAGCAGCCGCGTTCAACCCCGCCGCGCTGATCGCCCGGGCAATGGCGCGGGCGCGGGCACAGCAGGGCAGCGGCGCCGCCCCCGCCAACCGCGAGCGTTTCCGCGAAAGCCAGCTTGAAGAAGACCGCCGCCGCGCCGCCCAGCGCCGTGCCATGCGCGATCTGCAGTACGGCAGCGACGAGCAAAAAGCCGCCGCCCGCGAATGGCTGCGCCAAAACAAACAGCAGCAAAACGCGGCGGAATAACCCGTTTTTCAGGCAGCCTGAACAGCGCAAATCCGTTTTCAGGCTGCCCCAAGGTCTGTTTGCAATTGGTTTGCGAAGCGGATTTTGTGTCAGAAAACGGGCTGTGCAAGGCGCAAACCGCAGCAAGGTTGGACACCTTGCAAGGATTTGCAACGCGGCAGAGCCTGTTTTATGGCGCAAAAGCAGCCGCAAGACCAAATGTAAACAGACCCCAACCACAGGAAAAAACCATGTCCACCAAACCGAAAAGCGGCCTCGGCCGCGGGCTCGATTCGCTGATTGCCGGCAGCGGCAGCCTGAACGAAGGCGACGGCGAACGCTTGGACAGCGTGCCGGTTACCAGCATCAAGCCCGGCCGCTACCAGCCGCGCAGCCAGATGGACGACGCTTCGCTGGCCGAGCTGGCCGAATCGATCAAAGCGCAGGGCATCATCCAGCCGCTGATCGTGCGCGAATACGGCCTTTCCGAATACGAGCTGATCGCCGGCGAGCGCCGCTGGCGTGCCGCGCAAATCGCCGGTCTAACCGAAGTGCCGGTCGTGGTCAAGCGCATCAACGACAAAGCCGCGCTGGCCATCGGCCTGATCGAAAACATCCAGCGCGAAAACCTTAATCCCATCGAAGAAGCGCAGGGCTTGAAGCGCCTGATCGACGAGTTCGGACTCACCCACGACACCGTGGCCGAAGCCGTTGGCCGAAGCCGCAGCGCGGTTTCCAACAGCCTGCGCCTGCTGAAACTGCCCGCGCCGGTGCAGGATCTGCTGTTTGCGCGCAGCCTGGAAATGGGGCACGCCCGCGCCCTGCTCAGCCTGCCGGTGGCCGACCAGCTCGATCTGGCGGGCAAAGCGGTGCGCAACGGCTGGTCGGTGCGCGAAACCGAGCGCCGCAGCCAAAACCTGCTCGCCGGCAAAAAGCCGGAAGCACCCAAGCAGATCGATCCCGACCTGCGCCGGCTGAACGAAACCCTTACCCAGTCGCTGGGCGTGGTGGCGGAAGTCAAAAGCCGCAACCGCAAAAAAGGCACGCTGGTGCTGCACTTCGATTCGGCCGACACCTTCGCCGCGCTGATGGAGCGGCTGGGCGTGGAACTGGACGCCTGAGCTTTCAGGCAGCCTGAAAAGGGGAAAAACCGTTTCAGGCTGCTTTTGCGATAGTCCGTACCGGCAGCCTGAAAGCCTGTCTGCCGACCGTCCCGATGCCCCGCCTTGCCGCCGCCGGCGAAAGCGCGGATAATCTGCCCCGCTTGAAATCCTTGTTTTCAGACGTTTTCAAACCTTTCAGGCTGCCTTCACATCCCAAGGCAGCCTGAAAACCGTTTCACCACACCAAACACAGCACAAACACCATGAAATCTCCCGAACTCCTGCTGCCCGCCGGCGGCCCCGAGCGCATGCGCACTGCCTTCGACTACGGCGCCGACGCCGTTTACGCCGGCAGCCCGCGCTACTCCCTGCGCGCGCGCAACAACGAATTTGCCAAGCTCGATGTGCTTTCAGACGGCATCGCCGAAGCCCACCGGCGCGGCAAAAAATTCTTCCTGACCTGCAACACCCTGCCGCACAACTCCAAGCTCAAAACCTTTGTCGCCGACATGGAACCGCTCATCGCCATGAAGCCCGACGCGCTGATTATGGCCGACCCCGGCCTGATTATGGTTACCCGCGAGCGCTGGCCGGAAATGCCGATACACCTGTCGGTGCAGGCCAACACCACCAACTACTGGGGCGTGAAATTCTGGCAGAACATCGGCGTGGAACGCATCATCCTGTCGCGCGAATTGTCGATGGAAGAAATCGCCGAAATCCGCCAGGAATGCCCGGACATCGAACTGGAAGTGTTCGTGCACGGCGCCCTGTGCATCGCCTATTCCGGCCGCTGCCTGCTCTCGGGCTACTTCAACCACCGCGACCCCAACCAAGGCACCTGCACCAATTCCTGCCGCTGGGACTACAAAGTCCACGACACGCAAATCGACGATATGGGCGATGCCAAGCTCTTGGAAGGCTTTGATTTCAACAAAGCACAGGAAGAAGCCAACCAGGCCTTTGAAGGCATCAACGGCCAGAAACGCCACCCCAAAGCCGACAAAATCTTCCTGCTCGAAGAGTCCAACCGCCCGGGCGAATACATGCCGATTATGGAAGACGAACACGGCACTTATATTATGAATTCCAAAGACCTGCGCGCCGTCGAGCAGGTGGCCGAACTGGCAAAAATCGGCGTGGACAGCCTGAAAGTGGAAGGCCGCACCAAATCGGTTTACTACGTCGCCCGCGTCGCCCAAGCCTACCGCAAGGCGATTGACGACGCCGTCGCCGGCCGCCCCTTCGACTACGGCCTCTTGGCCGAACTCGAAGGCCTGGCCAACCGCGGCTACACCACCGGCTTTCTCGAACGCCACCAAACGCAGGAATACCAAAACTATCTCGAAGGCCATTCGCTCTCCAAGCAAAGCCAGTACGTCGGCCAGGTCAGCGCCATCGACGCCGACGGCTGGGCAACGGTGGACGTGAAAAACCGCTTTGCCGTCGGCGACACGCTGGAAATCATCCACCCGCAGGGCAACCAAACCGTAGTTTTGCAGGCGATGAAACGCGGCGGCGAAGCGGCCGACGTTGCACCGGGCAACGGCATCCAGGTGCAGATTCCCGATATGCAGGGCAAGGAAAAAGCGCTGGTGGCGCGGATTTTGAATCCGTAAAACGCTTTTCAGGCTGCCTTGAGCCGTCAGGCAGCCTGAAAACTTTGTCTTGCCAAATGACAGCAGGAGTTCCGATGAAACCGACCGATACCGAACGCGCCGCCCGCGCCGTACGCAGCCTGAAAAAGCAAACCACCGACACCGAGCGCCTGCATCTTTGGCAGCAAACCGCAGCCGCGCAAGGCTTGTCGGGCGAGTTTGCCCTTGCCGCCCGCATCGGCGCCGAGCCTTACAGCGAAGAGCAGGCGCGGATGGTGGCGGAACTGTTCGGCCGCTGAACCAGCCCCTTTATTCAATGTAAAGCGCGGAAGCCACAGTTAAAATATGTTAGAATCCGCGCCTTTTGCCATTTACCGATACACAAACACCATGAAAAACATCCGCAACATCGCCATCATCGCCCACGTTGACCACGGCAAAACCACGCTGGTTGACCAGCTCTTACGCCAGTCTGGCACTTTCCGCGCCAACCAGCAGGTGGACGAGCGCGTGATGGACAGCAACGATCTCGAAAAAGAACGCGGCATTACCATTCTCGCCAAAAACACCGCCATCGAATACGAAGGCTACCACATCAACATCGTCGATACCCCCGGACACGCCGACTTCGGCGGCGAAGTGGAGCGCGTATTGGGCATGGTCGATTGCGTGGTACTGCTGGTTGACGCCCAAGAAGGTCCGATGCCGCAAACCCGCTTTGTGACCAAAAAAGCGCTGGCGCTGGGCTTAAAACCCATTGTTGTGATTAACAAAATCGACAAACCCACCGCCCGCGCCTCGTGGGTAATCGACCAAACCTTTGATCTGTTCGACAATCTCGGCGCCACCGAAGAACAGCTGGATTTCCCGATTGTGTACGCATCAGGCCTGAGCGGCTTTGCCAAACTCGAAGAAAGCGACGAGAGCAGCGATATGCGCCCGCTGTTCGACACCATCCTGAAACACACTCCCGCCCCCAGCGGCGATGCCGACGCCCCCCTGCAACTGCAAATCTCCCAGCTCGATTACGACAACTACACCGGCCGCCTCGGCATCGGCCGCATTCTCAACGGCCGCATCAAACCCGGCCAGGTTGTCGCCGTGATGAACCACGAAACCCAAGTTGCCCAAGGCCGCATCAACCAGCTTTTGGGCTTTAAAGGCTTGGAGCGTGTGCCGTTGGAAGAAGCCGAAGCCGGCGACATCGTGATTATTTCCGGCATCGAAGACATCGGCATCGGCGTTACCATTGCCGACCGCGACAACCCCGTCGGCCTGCCGATGCTCAGCGTGGACGAACCCACCCTGACCATGGACTTTATGGTCAACACCAGCCCGCTGGCCGGCACCGAAGGCAAATTCGTAACCAGCCGCCAAATCCGCGACCGCCTGCAAAAAGAGCTGCTCACCAACGTCGCCCTGCGCGTGGAAGACACCGCCGATGCCGACGTATTCC
>ERZ773068.56-NODE-56-length-59709-cov-23.161280_pt1 | contig 59709 bp, 67 predicted proteins | sample MGYA00580620_ERZ773068 | MGnify/ENA primary metagenome ERZ773068 (study PRJEB29015, sample SAMEA2737983) | human oral metagenome | biome: human oral; feature: human-associated habitat; material: dental | place: China | collected 2101 ... | reverse complement strand
TACAAAAGCGCAATTGACGCGAACGCTCGCGTTTTATTGCCGCACATTTTTTTGAGATTTTCGACTGGCCCGTGAGCGCAGAAAAAGGGAGCAACGAGGATATGACGCAGGCAAGAGAATCGAAGGGCGCAAGCACATAGCTTCAGACGCGGTGGAGCCACTGCTGGCCGGGTAGCGCCTTCGGCTGATATTCAGGATCGGGCGGGAGCCAGAGTGCGGAGTCAGAGCGCTATTGGTGAGGCTGTTTCATGTGCCTTGAGTGCCACACGAGCAGTCTGGTCAATTGGGCGTTGAGCATATTCGGCTGGAACATGCAGGTGATTGAGCGCTGCCAGCAGCCATCTTCAAGGCACTGCCAAGCACTGAATTGTGGAAAGGCCCTTTTGCCTGGCTGACCTCATCTGAAGTCTGAAGCATGCGTCAAGATTGTGTGCATCCGGCGCCCACATATCCAGCGAGAAGAGTTTGAGCTTGTATGCCCCTTATTAAGAAGACTGCGAGAAGACTGCGCAACTTAACATAAGGCAAATTATGCGAATGCTTGATGCGCACAACCGCCTCCAAACAGCTTCTTGACTACCAGTCAACCACGCAATCCTAAGTGTGGTTTGATCCACCAAACTGCACACGTTGGCAATATAAGCATGAAAGCACGTTTGTGTCAACCCTTCTTGTTGGTATTCACTCTAGCGCGATCGGCCTGAGAACCGGGTTGGCTGGCGGCAGCGGCTGCACCCAGCGGTCTGCATTTGTCAGTACCACCGCCGAGAGTTTGCCCACAGGAACATTGCCGCGTCCCAGCACTTCGTAGCGCAGGATGTTGACTCTGCCTTTGCCCGGCGTGGCCCGCATGCGATGCCAACCAGCCTTGATGACTTCGCGCTGTACCTGCAGGCCCACTGCTTCAGCGTCTTGCAGTTCTTGCTCGCGTGCGTAGAGCTTGAAAATCAGCGGCGAAACCAGCGCCATGCCTTCTGCCACGAAATGCACGGGCGCACCTGTTTCGTTGTATTTGATGAGCCGAGCCGCCAAGCCTTGTTGCAACCATCGCATGAAATCCAGAGCTGTTTCACTGGGTTCCTTGCGCGAAGCTGCTTCTCCAGGCAGCTCCGGTAGTTTGGGAATGAGAAGTACGGGCTGAGGTTGAGATCGGAAATGGGCCAGGCTTGCTGCCCGTTGCGTGATTTGTTCCTGCTGAGCAGGAGCAAACAGCGGGCGCACCTGTGGCAGGGCCTGTGCTGCCGCGTCGCCTGTTTCCGCTGCCGCCTCCTGGGGCAAGGGCAGAGACGGGGCAGGCCTGATATTCCTCGCAGCTGCTGCAGGTTTGAATGGCTTCCGTATTGAGGCAGTTTCCTTTCTTGGCTTCAACGCTGCCGCAGTTTGGGCTGCGACGGCAGCCTTCGCGCTGTCTTGTTCATCCAGAAAGCCGTTATCGTCCACATCAAAGCCATCGTCCATACCGCCGATCACGATGGCTTCAGTGCTTGGCTCAGGCCTGCTGGGCGCAGCAGCACCCGGAACGGTTTTGCCCTCTATGCCAGTTCTGGACTTTTTCGTGGCTGGGGCGGCCACAGCTTTGGGTTTATTGAAGGTTGGTGCGCGCAGCATCGTCTTGCCAGGTTTGAGCGAATCCGCCGCAGACGCTGGCTTCACGGGGCTTTCATGCTCCATTTTTTGTAGTTGAACAGCTGCTTCAGCGCCCTGCCCTGTTTCGCTTTGTTCCGCTGCTTCAGGTTCCGTCTGTTCCAGTATTGCTTCAGCTTTTGGCTGCCCAGATGCCTTCGCCTTATCCGCGCGCTTCGCCTTGATTTCGATATATCCATGCATGGCAGGCGGATACTGGCTGGCGTCGTCATAAAGCTTTTCCAGTGCAAAGCACAGCACGGTCAGGTCATGGTGATAGGCGGCTTCATCAAGCCTGCCTGCCTCTTCCTGTGTTTCCACCGTTTTTTCGCCTGTGCCATGCACGGTGACATACCAGACGGCCTGGCCCGTGTGGGGATTGGACCGGATGCAGCCGTATTCCTGCCAAGTGTCAAACAGGCGGTCGTTTTTGTTTTCGCCAGGGATGTTCTCTTCGGGCGCATGTTGCTGGATCCATTGGCGTACGCAATCGGCCGCGCGCTTGGCCACCAGCCATAGGCAGCCTTCATGAACCCAGCCAGCTGCCCCCGAGCGGTTCAGCGGCAACTCAGAACCACTTTTGAGCATGGTCCGCAACGCCTGCATGAGCAGCTCGATCAGCGGCACGCTGCGAGCTGTGTCAAAGCGCGCCTGGCTGCCTTGGCGCAGGGCGCGGGCTGTCGAGATCTGGTCGGCGCGGGTAACGATACGTGCCAGCAGGCTGTGCTTGTCCTGTCCGCCCAGGTACTGGGCCAGCGCTTGCAACGTCTGCGGCGTGCGCGAGAGCTGAGCGCGCGCGCTATCTGGGGCCATCAGAGGCAGCAGCGTCAATGCCAGGCGGCTGTGGGCACCGTAATCGCGCAAATGCCTGGGCGTGAAGGCTACACGGTATTCGGCCTTCCGATGGCCTTGGGCCAGCTGCGCCAGGCTGCCTGAGATGGGTGACCATTGCAGTGGCTGCGGCATGGCTGCCGCACGCCACTGGATGCTCAGATCCGTCATGGGCTTGGCGATGTCGTGCAGCAAGGCGGCAAAAAATACAACATAGGTCCACTGATCGCGCTCAGCATCGATCTGCTCGATGGATGCGCCCGCTGGCAGCAGGCAACCGTTGCGCTAGGTCATGGCCGCCAAGGTCATTTCCAGCGTGTGGGCCAGCAACCCGCCTGCATGCGCGTGATGGTGCGACTCGGAAGCGGGCATGAGCTGCACGAATTCGGCCATTTTCTCAATGGCAGGCAGCAAGTCGCGCCGCCAGGCTTCGGCGGACAGGCGGGACTGGCGCCACATGGCATCCAGTGCGTCACCAGCCTTGAGTGCGCGCAGCAGATCGGCAGCGGACAGAACGCGCAGCCAGCCACGTTCACTGCCTTCCAGCACAGGCAAGTCTGACGCAGGTGCGCTTGCAGCTTCCGCAGGCTCCATACCGGTGGAAGCAGGCATGACAGGCGCTGGTGTCGCAGAAGCCGCCCTGCCCTCGCTTGCTAGCCACGCTGGCAAAAGGCTGCGCCAGTTCTTGAGCCAGGAGGAGCGTGACATGCGCGGTCAGCTGCTTTCTGGCTTCCAGCCATGGATAACGCCAATCTGGCCAATCTGCTTTGGGCGCGGTGCAATCACGTGGCCTCCTGATCGTGCAGCAGATGTTCGCGCAGCAGCTGTGGCGGCGGATAGGGCGGCAGATCGCTTTGCCACACCCAGATCTCCTCGCCTGGCAGGTGGTATTCGATGAACGACAGCCAAGTCTGCTTTAGCGGATTCCACACACGCGCGTTGCCGTCGCACAGCGCTCCTTTGCCCCAGAAGGCGCGGTAGCGCAGAAAGTCCAACTGCAAGATGTCCTGCACGATTTGCCACAGCAGTTGCTGCTGGCAGCTGGCTGCGGTGCGGCTGGCCTGTATGGCATGGCGCGCCAGCACGTCGCGCACGCAGATGCATGGATCCTGGCCTTCATCCACGTAGCGCTCGAAGCCGTCATAGTGGGCCAGCCACTGGATGAAGCGGTCCACTCGCTGAGCCAGGCCCAGCGCGCGCAGATAGGCGGCCACGGCAAAGATGGCGTGGCCGTGATCCATCGCGTCGCGCCCCCAGTGCGGCCAGTCCGCATTGACGCGCCGGGGAGAACTCAATTGCGCTTGCGGCTCATGCGTCATGTGTCATCTCTTTCGTTCTCATTGCCTTTCACGGGCAGTTGCACATTCAGCGCGTGGCTGATTCGACGCTGCGCGGCGATCATGCAAGGCATCCGCATCAGCGTCATGGTCGATGCCTCGGCAAGATTTCTGAGGGATCGCGCTTGAATTGCTGACCAGTTTCTGCTAGGCCTGCACCAGGCGGATGCGTTGAAGAGACCTTTGCCTCGCCAAGGTGCGCTCCGTGCGCTGCGGCAGGAACCTCTGCGCGTCCTGCACGCAAGGGCAGCGCCCCGCGCTGCCCTTGCGCTGCTGGCCTGTAAAGCTCCTTTTCCCTTGCCCGTAGGCCGTTTCCCGCATGTGCGTGCCTTGAGCACATGCGGCCCTTTGGATAGGCCCATTAACCTGTAGAAGGCCTTTGCCCGTCTCGTCAGCCGCCCCCGGCTGACGGCTTTCGTTTCCAGTCTGATGCTATTTATATCAAAGCAAAAATAGCCAGTGGAAATTCAGTATCTACGCTGTTTCTATCAGGATCTATTGCTATTAATAAAGTAGCTAAAACGGCCTGCTGCCCGTTGAAGGCTTGTGCTGGCTTTGCCGCAGCGCGGACGTTGCCCGCAGGCCGTGCTGAATCTGGCCTAGCACATTTGCTGCGTATTGTCTAGCGCGAACCCTCTGCCATCTTTCGAAGGGATGATGCTGGATTTGCCGCGCCACGGAAACAAAACTTTGCGCACTGGCGATGCCTGCTGACGCAGCGGGCGTCTTTGGCCCGATGCAGGCAGGCGGTGCAGTCTGCCCAGACATGCCGGGCGTTTTCTCTTCTTTCTGGTGCAGGCAATGGCTTGGTTTCAAACTGGGATAAGCGCGCTGCTGGCGGCGTCTGCTGCAGCGGCAATGGCGCAGGAGGCCGCGTCTGCCGGAGGCAGCATTGATGGCGATCAGATGCAGGTAGGCCGCTACACCACCGTGAGGGCCAAGCCTGCCGAAGAAGCCAGCCAGCCCTTGCTGGTGATGGCCCGCATTCATTTTCCGAGGCAGACGGTACGCACCGTAGGCGAGGCAGTGCGGCACACGCTGCTGCGCACGGGCTGGCAGCTGGCGTCTGGCGGCCTGTCGCCCGATGCGCGACGCGTGCTGGATCTGCCGCTGCCGGAGTCGCAGCGCGTGCTGGGGCCATACCGCGTGCGCACCATTTTGGATGTGCTGCTGGGCAGCTCCTGGCAGTGGCACGAAGACCCGGTGCGGCGCACGGTGTGGTTCACGCTGACACAGGGGCGGCCTTCACAGCTAGCGCCAGCCATGCCCACAGTCCAATCTCAAGCCAGACATGCTGATGACGCCAGCGGACTTTCTGCCGCAAACGCGGTTCAGGAGGAGCAGTGATGCAGCCCGATTCCCAGGATCCCATATGGCTGCAACAGCAGCAGAACGAACGGCAGCGGCTGCAAGAAGAGCAGGAACAGCAGCACCTGGAGCAGCAAGAGCAGTTGCGGCTGGCGAGCGCTGACAGAAGTGGGCCTGAAGCAGATGGAACACCACCCGCCGGGAGGACGCAGGGGGCTGATCGTGCGGCCGCCCAGCGGATGCCAGCTGGCGCGGACAAGCCCGCCAGAACCTACAAGGACGGGTTGATTGCTGCAGTGATTCTGGCGGCCATCGTGGGCGTTATGTACTACTTCGCCAAGCCTTCGACGCCATCGCTGCCGCAGGCTTCGCTGGAGCCGCAGTCCGCTGCCGTGGCCGCGCCGGAGCCGTCCGCACCACCCGAAGCCGGGCCTGAAGCACCCGTGGCGTCCAGTGGCGCCCTGCCCCATCCTGAGATCCCGAATACAACTACCCTGCCGGACGCATCGCTTGAGCCGCTGCCAGAAGACGCGGAAGGCGAATCATCGCAACAATCATCCGGGGAACTGGCACAGGCACTGACTCGGCTGGAGGCGGCACATTCTGATTTGCAGGCGCTTGAGCAGCGCGTGGCCGCGCTGGAAGCTGGCTTGGCCCGTGCCAGCGAGCAGATTCAATCTCTGCCGCAGGCCGGGCGCACACAAGGCGAGACCCAAAGTGACGGTGCACCTCTATCTTCCCGGCCTGCCGCCAAGCGCAGCAAGGCGTCTGCAGCCGGGCAGCGCATCCGAAAGAATACGGATGCGCCTGTGAAGCCGCAAGGCGAGCTGCTGGCCGTGGACATCTGGGATGGCAGGCCCTCAGTCATCGTGGGCACGGGCGTGGCAGGCGACGGGCGTATCCGGGTGATGCAGCCCGGGGAACAAATGAACGGCATTGGCCTGCTGATGGCCGATGTGGTCAAGGGGCGTGCCACATTCTCGGCGCGCCAGGGCAGCCCGTTCACGCTCTCCGTGGCCGAAGAAGGGCAGGAGGAGCCGCAATGAATTCCGGCCTCAGCCCCATCCTGCGGCCTCTGTCCTGGGGCTGCCTGGCCCTGATCATCTCTTGCGCGCAGGCACAGACCCTGCCCGCACGGACACAGGAAGGCCGCACGCAAACCGGCCGTACGCAGCCAGCGCCAACGGCCAGCGGCTGGACAATGCTGGATGAGCGCGACCGCATCCTGGCGCAAATCTGGAACCTGAGCGATGAGGAGATGCGCCGCGCCAAGGTGCTGCTTGAAGGACCGCGCAAGTCGTTTTCCGTGACCAACCTCTCGCCAGTAGAGGCGCTCGGCATCCATGCTCGCACGGATGCCGAGCGGCGCAAGTACGCCGAGATGTTCGCTCGCGCTTTCCATCAGGACGTGGAGAGGTCCCTAGCCTGGAACGCCGCTTTCACGGAGGCAATGGCGCGGCTGTATCCGGGCGAGCCGGTGATCGACCATGCGGGCAGCCAGCCCGTGATGGCTCCCGTAGGCGCAGTTGATGCCATGCACCTTCCACGCTCGCTTCTGGTGGAGCCTGCGCCGCCCGCTTCGTCCAAGGCCGCATTGCCATCTCTGTCAACACTGCAGCCACCTCCTGCGGCGGCTGCCGCTGCGGAAAGACGCGCGCCATGAACACGACTGCCCTGCCCCGCCGCCTCTGGCTGCAAGGCGCTGCCGCTGGCGCGCTGGCGGCATGGACGGGCACAGTGCGTGCTGCCAGTCCTGCGGCCTGGCTTCCCTATGCACCTGAACAAATCCTGCGCATCAGCCCTGCGCCCATGCGGCGCATCGAACCTGCGCCGCCGCAGACCAGACGCGGCATGGCCCCGCTTCAGCCACCCAAAGCCTACGTGCGCACGGGGCGCGAACAGAACGTGCCTGCCTGGCTGGTGTATGGCGTAGCCTTGCAGGAATCGCTCGTCCGGTTTGGCCCGCTGGCGCTGCCCTATCCATGGACGCTGTGCGCGAGTGGGCGCAGCCTGCGCTTTGGTAGCTATGAAGCCACATTGGCGGCATTGCAGGCCCTGCTGCGGCGTGGCGTCACCAACGTGGATTGCGGCGCCATGCAGGTCAACTGGCGCTGGCATGGCGACAAGCTCGGCAGCGCCGAGCAGGCGCTCAAGCCGTATTCCAACCTGGCTACAGGCGCACGCATCCTGCGCGGGCATTTCGAGGAGCGGAGCGACTGGCGCGCCGCCGTGGCGCTGTACCACACCGGCACAGACGCCAGCGCAGCTGCCCGCCAAAGGGGCGCGCGCTATGCCAGCCAGACACTGGGCCGTTTGGCCCGCATGGGCGTGGACGTGGCGGGGCTGCTCAAGGGGAACCGCCATGTCTGACGTCCGCGTCTGCGCAGCCTGGATAACCCAGTGGACGCTCATGCTGGCAGCCGCATCGCTGGCCGCCAGTGCAATGGCGGCGGATGCCTCTGGGCAGGCGCGCTCCTTGGCTGTGCCGCAGCTGGAATGCATCAATGTGGGCGAAGCCGCTGTGCCAGCCGCGCCTTACTTCAGCCATTTGCTGCAAGGCCAGGAACAGCCGGGCGTGCTGGCTTCGCTGCGCTTTCCGCTTGTTTCCAGACTGACCGCAGGCACGCCCGCCACAGGCGTGCCTGTGTTCGAGGCGCGCTGGATGGCGCAGCCAGTGTTCATTGTGGGCGCGGATGGCGTGTCGATACGCTGGCTTGATCGCCATCAGGCTGCCTTGCGGCGCACGGGCGCGGTCGGCATTGTGCTCAGTGCCGCCAATGAGGCGGCGTTCAAGGCCATTCAGCGCGCGGCAGACGGTCTGCCACTGGGACCAGCGCAGGGCCAGTGGCTTGAGAGGCATCTTCTGGCGCTCGGCATCCGTTCGTATCCGGTGCTGATTGGCTTGGACGGACTCAGCCAAGCAGCGCCGCAGGAGACGCTGCCATGAAGGCTGATGCCGTGCTGGAAGGGCTGCTTCGCCCGCCCATTGAGTTGTGGAGCGCTGCCACCTCGGCCAGCGTGGCAGTGGCGGCGGCGCTGGCACCCTGGAGTCTGATGATGCCGCCAGCGCTGGGCTACGCAGCTGCAGGCATCGCAGCAGGCTTTGCCAGCGTGCGGCTGCGGCAGGCGCTCACCGTTATGCGTTACCAGCACGGCATGAAGTACTACACCGTCACGCGTGTGGCCCCATCCTGCCTGCCCGTGACGCCCGATCGCCTTTATCTGGGCCAGGGCTTCGAATGGAAGCAGCTGCACACGCAACGGCGGCATGACGCCGCGCAAAAGCAGGCCGAGCCGTTCATTAAACCGCGTGTATTGCTGCTGCGCCACTTGGGACAGAGGTGGCAGGAGTGCGCCGCCAGCGGCCATGCCTCGCCGCTGGCGCGCCTGGGGGCGGCTGCAGCCAGCATCGAGAGCTGGCTCAATCCCCTGCGGCCCTATCCTGATCTGGGCGGCACGCCCGTGCTGCATGGTGTGGGCAGCCTGGAGGAAAAACCCGTGACGCTCAGGCAGTCGGCGCGTTCGGGCCACATGCTGGTGATGGGCACCACGCGCGTGGGCAAAACACGGCTGCTGGAGCTGCTGGTGACGCAGGATATCCATGCGGGCAAGGTGGTGATCGTCATTGATCCCAAGGGCGACGCCGATCTGATGCTGCGCATGTTCGCCGAAGCCAGGCGCGCCGGGCGAGAGCGGCAGTTCTATCTGTTTCACCTGGGTTATCCGGAGATTTCAGCGCGCTACAACGGCATCGGCAACTTTGCACGTATCACCGAAGTGGCTACGCGCGCGACCAATGCGCTGCCTTCCTCCGGCAACTCGGCGGCATTCAAGGAGTTTTCCTGGCGGTTTTCCAACATCGTGGCCCAGGCGCAGGTGGCGCTGGGGCGGGTGCCCACCTACGAGACTCTGCTCAAGGACGTAACGGGTATCGACGGCCTGTTCATGGACTACGCCACGATGGTGTTTGAGCGGCTGGCCGCCGACCCCGAGCTTCAGGGGCGTTTCACCGACTGGCGCCAGCGCGTGCAGCAGCTGCAATCGCAGATCGGCGTCAAGGGCGGCGTGCCCGTTCCGCGCAGCCTGCAAGACCGCAATCCCGAGCTGGTGGCCATGTTTCTCTGGATCAAGGAAACGCGGCTGGATGACAAGGTGCTCACAGGCCTGGCGGCGGCTTTCAGTTATGAGCGCTCCTTCTACGAAAAAATCATCGCCTCGCTCGGCCCCTTCCTGGAAAAACTTACAACCGGAGCTGTAGGCAAGCTCATCAGCCCCGACTATTTCGACACTTCGGACAAGCGTCCCATCTTCGACTGGATGACGGTGATGCGCCAAGGCGGCATTGTCTACGCAGGGCTGGACGCGCTGTCAGACGCCGTGGTGTCTGCGGCCGTGGGCAATTCCATGCTGGCCGACCTGGTAAGCGTGGGCGGCAAGCTCTACAAGGACGGACTGGATCCTGGCGATGTCGCAGGCAGGTTGCGGCTGCCGGAAGTTTGCTGCCACTTCGATGAGGTCAATGAAATCGCCGGACCGGAATTCGTGCCGATGGTCAACAAGCTGGGCGGCTCGGGTTTTCGCATCACGGCCTACACGCAGTCGCTCTTTGACATTGAGGCGCGCGTGGGCGACAAGGCCAAGGCAGGCCAGATCATGGACAACTTCAACCACTTGGTCATGCTGCGCGTGCGCAGCACCGCCACGGCGAAGCTGCTGGCCGACCAGGCGCCGCAGGTGAACGTGGCACAGCTGACGCCCATGTCCGGCGTGACCGACACAGCCGCACAGGGCACAGGCGTGGACTTCACCAGCCGCAACGACGACATCGTCACCTACACGAAGACGCCCATGATCGAAGCGTCTGACGTGCTGGCGCTGCCGCAGGGGCAGGCTTTCGCACTGCTGGAAGGCAATCGCTGCTACAAGCTGCGCATTCCTTTGGCAGATGCGCGCGGCGACGCCTTTGTGCCGGAGTCGCTCAGGAAAGTGGCGGCGGATATGAAGCAGCGCTACCGCACCAGTGAACGGTGGGCCAGGGAAACCGACTGGTTGGGGGATGATGCCTCATGGCTGGCCGGACAGCCCTTGGGCGAGGCCAGTGCGGGCCTCATCCAGACTGATCTGGCTTTCCGCGAAGGCGAGACCGGGCATGAAGGCGTTCTGGGCCATGGCGCGGTGCTGGGGCAGGTAGCAGGGAGACCGGCATGAGCGCACCCGCCAGCGCCGCCCGCGCGCCCATCAGGCCTCGCACGCACGGCCCAGTGCAGCTGTGCCTGGAGATCGTCTTCGGACTGCTGTTCATGGCGCTGTTTTCCTGGTTCGTTGGCCTGGCCATCGAGATTGTGGGCAGCTACACGCTCTGGAAGGAACAGGGCACGCGACATGCGCAGCGCATGGTGCAGCAGGACATGGACTACATCGCCGCCGCTCCCCGCAGCCTGCTGGTGGACGACACCGCCGCTTTCGCGCGCCGCCTGTGCGGATGGATCGCGCGTCCCTACGAGCGCCTGGGCGTGCCGAGCTGGCACGCGCGCCTCGATCCAGCGCCTGGCTCGCCAGAGGAAGCCGCCCTGGCCGCTTCGCTGGGCGCGTCCAAGGGCACCGCACGCGCCGCACGCGCCATCGGCAGACACCTGAGCCGCTGGGCGCTGTCGTCAATGTACGTGGCGCAGGATGTGGCACTGCGCTTGAGCGTGGCGCTGTTTGCCTTGCCCGCCTTCGCGCTCGCCTGCCTGGTCGGCGTGGTCGACGGCCTGGTGCGGCGCGATTTGCGCCGCTGGCAGGGCGGGCGCGAGTCCAGCTTCGTCTACCACCATGCCAAGCGCTACACGGTCTGGGCGCTCACGGGCGGATTCAGCTTGTACCTGACCTGGCCGTTCGGCGGCTTCAACCCGGCCTACATGGTGCTGGTGTTCACCGTGCTGGTGGCCGCCACGCTGTCCACCACTGTGGCCGCCTTCAAGAAATACGTCTGAAAGGAGCAAGAACGAATGCCCTCAATTTCTTCCATTTCCCCAGACGCGGCCCGCCGCGCGCACATGGCCTGGAAGCTGGCGCTGATTGCGACTGCCTGCCTGGCGGCCCAGGCCGCGCGGGCGGGCGACGATGACACCGAGCGCGAACGGCTAGCGCGCATCGACCACGAAATCGCGCGTGTGCAGGCGCTGGTATCGGCGGCCGCGCAAGACGCGCCCACGGGCCAGCGCGTGAAGTTCCGCTACGACTGGCTGCAAAACGATTTGCAGCTGGTACGCGAGGGCATCCGCCAGCACGAAGACGCGCCGCGCCAGCCGCGTCCCGTACCTCCTCTGCGCGGCGACTACCGCCAGTAGGAAGGAACGCCCGCATGGCTGCCATGAACGAGACGATGCGCGCCGCCTTCGAGGCTGGATCCGGCGTGGCGCCAGCCACGCTCAAGGGCACGCTGGCAACGGTCTGCGTGGGCGTGGCGCTGCTGGTCTGCGCCTGGGTCATTGCGCAGCTGGCCTGCGCCTGGCGCGACGAGGAGATCAGCTCTGGCGAAGCCGTGATGGGCATGGCCAGAACGGCCGTGCTGACGCTGCTGCTGGTTTACGTCATTGTCTGAAGCGTGCTTCCAGCTGTTTTCTTTTTCTTCGCGGATTTTTCTCAACCAAGACTCAAGGAGTCCATTCATGAAAGCATCAAAGCTGTTTTCTATTTCCGACAAGCGCCTGCCTGGGCGCTGGCGGCATCTGCGCGAGAAGGCTGCGCATGCTGCGCTGCTGCCCGTCGTCATGCTCACGACCAGTCCTGCCTTCGCAGGGCTTCCCACCATGCCCACGCCAGGCCCGGCCATTGGCGGCGGCCAGGTCGCCCAGGGCGACTGGCTGGGAGCGATGGGCGCATGGTTCAAGGCCGGGGTCACGATTCTGGGCCTGGTGCTGGCCGCCCTGGGATTCATCTACGTCGTCAGCGGTGCGCTGAGCAAGTGGCGCGCCTATTCGATGGGACGCGCCGAGCTGGGCGATCTGAAGGAATATTTCGTGATGGGCGCGGTCATGACGGTCTTTTTAGTCGTCATGGTGACCTACGCCGTCGAGACGCTGACCTGAGAGCGGAGCGCGCGCAGTCATGAACGCCAAGGCAGATTCCGCCCAAGTCGCACAGGCCGCGCGCCTGCGCGCGCCCATCACCGACCGCGTCAACGCCGAGCCAGCCATCCTGCACGGCATGGCCGCCACGGAAGCGAAGGCCATCGCTCTGATATCCATGCTCGTGTTCCTGCTGGCTGGCGGCATCGTGTTCGCCGCCACCCGCCTGTGGCAGACATTGTTGCTGCTGGCGATTTTCGGGCCGGCAGCCACGCTGTGGTTCGGCAGCCAGTACCTGGCCCGCATCAAGCGGGGGCGGCCCGATGGCTACTACAGCCAAGCTATCCATCTGTGGATGGCTGCGCGCGGGCTGGTTAGGCCCCGCTTCATTGCCCATGACGGCGTCTGGTCTCTGGGCCGCCCTCTCGATCTGGCGCTGTCCGCTCCGCTTGATCCGCCGCCGGAGGCTCCGCTCTGCCCTGGCAGCCCCTCGGTTTTCCGCGCCCGGCGCACATCCGCACCATGAGCAGCAGACAGCATCTTGACGCGCTGGCGGCGGCACGCGCGCACAACGCCACTCTGCGCCGGACCATTCTGGTGGTGGCCGCAATGGGACTGGCGGGAATGTATTTCGCGCATGCCTTGCCACGAACGCTGGACATGCATATCGCTCCTGACATGAACGTAGGCGACGCGGTGCGCTTCATCAATGGCCAAGCGCCCGTGCCGGACGTGAATGTCTATGGATTCGCCTACTACATCTGGCAGCAGCTCAACCGCTGGCAGGCCGACGGTTCCAAGGATTACGGCGAGCAGATCTACCGCTTCCAGAGCTATCTGACGCCCTCCTGCCTGGCGCAGCTGGACGCCGATCTCAAGGGGCGCCACGCTGCAGGCGAACTGCGCTCGCGCACGCGGCAGGTCACCGAGATCCCCGGTCTGGGCTATGCCAGCGGCCGCGTCATCGCCGATGGCCCTTCAGCCTGGACGGTGCTGCTGGACATGCAGTTGATGGAAACCTTCAAGGGGCAGTCCGTCAAGGACACCTTCATCCGCTATCCGATCCGCGTCGTGCGCTTCGATGTGGACCGCGAGCGCAATCCCTGGAAGCTGGCCGTGGATTGCTACGGCAGCCAGCGTCCGCAGCGCCTGGATGCGCGTGACGTGCAGGCCGCCGCCAGCGGCAAGGCAGCCCTGCCGCTGCCTGAATCGCTCACGCCCGCTGCGCTGCCCAGCGCAGCCGAAGTCGAGGCGCCTGCCGCCACCAACGCCAAGCAAAAGGCCCAGCCATGAAGCACGAACTCCATCGCTCTCTCCTGTCCGCAGCCGCCCTGACGGCACTGTGCCTGGTTCTGCCGCCGCCTGCGCTGGCGCAGCAGGTCTCGCCGCTTTCGCTGCAGGGCGTGCCGCCCGATCTGATCCAGACGGAAGACCAAGCTGCGGCAGCGCAGCCCATTGATCTGGGACAGAACATGGGAGCGGACGCGCCGGATGTACAGACGGCAGCCGATGCGCAGGCCTCCGCTGCAGCAGCCGCTGGCCCGGCCACGCGGGCTGCGCGGCAAGCCCAGGCGCAGCACCACACGCGCAGGCCGCCTGCCGCAGGCGCGGCCCGCCGTGCGGGCGTGGAGCGGGCCGTGTTCGAGCGCCAGCCCGTGCGCGTGCCGCTGCCCGTGGGGCGCGAGCGTCTGGTCACACTGCCTGCACCCGCTGCATTGCACGTGCCCAATGACATGCAGCAAGTCGCCCGAATCGAAGTGATCGACCGCACCATGTACGTGACAGCGCTGGTTCCGTTCACGCCGATCCGCATCGTCGCCGAGCTGATTGACAGCGGCCAGCAGATTCCAATGGACCTTCTTGCCAGCGAGCAAACCGCATCGGCCGACGCCGAGCTGGAAGTCTTCGTGGTGACACAGGGAGCGGCGGCTCATCAGCAGGAACAGAACGAACAGCAGAAAGACGTTGCAGAGCAGCCAGGCAGTCAGGACACCGACATGGTGGAACTTACGCGGCACGCTGCCCGCATGCTGTACGCGCCGCGCCGCCTGGCCTGGAGCCATCCTGGAGCGCATCAGGTCAAAGTCAGACATGAAAGCATTCCCGGCCTGCTTCGCGGAGCAAACGTGCAGGCCGTGCCGCTGGGCCAGTGGCGCAGCGGTCAGCTTCATGTGACGGCCGTGCGCATCACCAATCTCTCAAGCATCCCGCTGGAGCTGCCGCTGGAAGACGTGCGCGGCCACTGGATCGCCGCCACCGCCCAGCATGGGCGCATTGGCCCGGCGGGCAGCGAAACCGATACCACCGCCCTCTATCTGGTCTGCGAGCGCGCCTTCGAGGCGTGTCTGGACTGAAAGGACGTCGCTCATGGCCACTTCCGGCAATCGCCTCACCCCCATCATGGCCGCCGCTGCCGTGCTCATCGTCGGTGTGGTGCTCTACAAGCAGTTCACATCTTCCGAGCCTGCCAAGGCGGCAGCGACGCTCCGGCAGGTGCCCTCACCCGATCTTCCTGGCGTCACGGGCGCGGACAGCGACACGCCCGCCGAAACACTGGCAACCGTGGTGGCCAGCAACGAACAGCTTCGCCGCCAGGTCAATGAAGTTCTGGAGCAGAACAGAAAGCTCATGGAAGACAACCGGCGGCTGGGCGGCGGCGCAGCAGGAGCAGCAGCTGCCACGGCTACGCCATCTGTGACGCCCACCGATGCTGCGCCCACCTTGACGCAGCCGGTGGATGGCGGCGAAAGCGGCGACAGGCCTTCCGTACTGGACAACGCCATTGACCGAGCCGCGCAGACGATAGACACGATTTCCCGCAACCTGCCCAGCGTGTCCAGGCCTGCGTCTCCCGCAGGCTGGAACAGCAGCTCGGGCAGCCTCATGGGCAGCAACTCTGATACAGGCGCGCCGCCTGGCGCAGTGCATTACAGCATGATGCCTCCTATGGGGTACGCGGTGCAGACGGAAGCGCCGCGCGGCCAGGGACAGGGCGTGTCCATCACGCGCTTTGTGCGCACCACGCAACCCGCCGACCCTGACGCAGGCAGCGGTGGCAATGGAGCGGCCACGCAGGCGGCCAGGGCCGCCCGCCAGGCGGGCAGGGTCGAAGACGTTCCTTACTTCACCATCCCGGAAAACGCCACCCTGTCGGGCGTGACCGCCATGACCAGCCTCATCGGGCGCGTGCCCATCGACGGACGCGTGACCGATCCGATGCAGTTCAAGGCTGTGGTCGGGCGCGAAAACCTGGCGGCCAACGGCTTCGAGCTGCCGCCGGATCTGGCTGGGATGATCGTCACGGGCATTGCCATCGGCGACATGGCCCTTTCGTGCAGCGAGGGCAAGGTGCGCTCCGTTACCTTCGTATTCAACGACGGCACGATTCGCACGGTGTCTTCACGCCGAGCTGGCACAGCCGTTCTCAGCCAGGGCAGCGCCAGCAGCGGTGACGATCTGGGCTTCATCTCCGACCCCTACGGCAATCCCTGCATTGCGGGCAAGTTCGTCACCAACGCGCCGCGCTATCTCACGGACGTGATCGGCCTGGGCGTTCTGGGCGTGGCCGGACAGGCCTACGCAGACGCGCAGCGCACCGTGCGCAACAACGCCGATGGCAGCTCCAGCAGCACGGTCACGGGCAACGTGGGCAACTATGCGCTGGGTCAGGCCGTCTCCGGCGCGTCCAGCGAGCTGAGCAAGTGGATGCTGCAGCGCCTGAAAAACAGCTTTGACGCTGTCATCACACCCAGCGGCCACCAGCTCGTCATTCACCTGAATCAGGAAATCCGCCTGGACAAGGCCCCGGGCGCCCGCCGTCTGGTGCATCGCCGCCAGGCCGTACAGAACGCACGAGGAGAACGCTATGGACTGCAATGAATCCATCCGCCCTGCCCTGCTGGCAGCAGGCTTGGCCGCCCTGCTGGCAGGCTGCTCGGTTACGGGTGAGCGCGAATCGCCGCTGAACGAGGTTACACGCGGCTCGCCCACGGTAGTGGACGTTTACCGTGGCCAGGCCAACAGCCTGGACGCTGGCTCTGCAGACAGCCCGCGCGCGCGGCTGAACGGACAGTCGCTGGCGCGCCCCATCGCCGCAGGCGACGGTGGCACGCAGCGCTACTGGTCGGCGCTGGAACCGATGTGCCAGCGCTTCGCCCGCGTGCCGAATCCCGATCTGGTGATGGTGGTGTACCCGCATCTGGCGCGCGGCAAGTATCCGGTGCCCGGCTACGTGACGGTGTTTCCGATGTACGAGCAGACCCACTATGCCCTGCCGGGCGAAGTGCAGCAGGATCTGATCGAGGCGCGCGCGCTGTACCAGCCTGCTGCGCAAGGCGAGGCATCCACGCGCCATGATCCTTCCATGCCTGCCAGTGGACAGTAAAGGGCGGCTGGCATGACACTGCACAAGCTTTTTTCGGGCCGCGCACGCGGGCGCTTTTCGTCCGGGCCACTGGGCCAGACCGTGGGCCAGCGCCGCCGCATGGCCATGCGTGCGCCCTCGTTCACGGACATGCTGCCTTACGTTGCCTATGACGCCAGTGAGCAGGTGTTCACGCTCAGGGACGGCTCCACTCTGGGCGCGATGTTCGAGCTGCAGGCCGTGCCCACCGAGGCGCAGGCGTTTGAATACCTGCAGGACCGGGCCAGCAAGGTGCAGGAAGCATTGCAGGCGCTGCCCGAGTCGGATGCCTCGCCCTGGATCGTGCAGTTCTTCTTGAACGACGACCGCAACATCGACGGCCTGGCTGCCCAGCTGGCCGACTACATCCGCGCCACGCATGCGCGCTATCCACAGCGGGCGGCGGCCATCATGGATTCGCCTTTTACGCAGGCCACACTGGCTGAAGTGGCTGCCCACCTGGAGCGCGTGTCGCGTCCTGAAGGGCTGTTCGTGGACACGCAGGTTACCGGCCAAGTCTGGCGCGGTCAGCAGCGGCGCGTGCGCTGCTGCATCTACAAGCGTTTTGCCCACCTGGCCGAAGACCCTGCGCCTCCAGTCGCGCAAGTCGAGGCCGTGGCTGTCACGCTCATGGCGACCCTGAGCGAAGCGGGCGTGCGGGCCAGGCGCTGCAACGGGCGCGACCTGTACGAGTGGCTGCTGCCGTTTTTCAACCGCAAGGCTGACTGGGCACAGAGCGAGGCGCAGCTGCTGCAAAGCGCACCCTATCCGGGTGATGATCCGCAGCAGGCGGGCGGTGCAGGCGCGCCCCTGTTCGGCTGGGATCTGTCGGAGATGCTCAACCTCTCGGAGCCGGTGTCTGATCTGGCGGCAGGGCTGTTCGAGTTCGACGGCGTGCCAGTGAAGGCACTGGCTCTGCAATCCATGCGCGCCAATCCGCAGATTGGCCATTTTTCTGCAGAGCTGCAAAGCGGCAAGGAAGCGTTCGCGCGTTTTGACCGGCTGCCAGCCGGGTGCATGCTGTCAGTGTCCGTGACAGTGCAGCCACAGTACAAACTGGAGCGCCACATCGAGCGCATCCGGGATGCGTCCAGGGCGAAGACGGCGCTCGCGCAGGAGACCTACCGTGAATGCGAACAGGTGCTGCACCGCATGATGGAAGGCGACAAGCTGCTGCCCATGATGGTTGCGCTCTACGTCACGGGACCGACCCGCGAGGCGCTGGAGGCTGCCGTCTCGCAGGCCAACGCCCTGCTGGTGCCCACAGGCCTGCGCTTTATCGACTCGCGCCAGGAGCTGGCGCCGCTGGACGTGTTCATGCGCGCCCTGCCCTTCAATTTCGATCCGGCCTTCGACAACCGCGACCTGCGCCGCACGCGCCTGACCTTCGCCTCGCAGATCGCCGCTCTGCTGCCCGTGTACGGCCGCTCGCGTGGCACGCCGCATCCGAACTTCTGGTTCTGGAACAGAGGCGGCGAGCCGCTGTGGTGCGATCCGCTGAACAAGCACGACCGCAAGAAGAACGCCCACATGCTGGTACTGGGGCCGACCGGGGCTGGCAAGTCGGCCACGCTCAACTATCTGGCAATGATGACGATGGCCATCCACCGCCCGCGCCTGGTCATCGTGGACGCGGGACGCTCGTTCGCGCTGCTGATGGCGTATTTCCGGGAGATGGGTCTGTCCACCCATGCGGTCACGCTCACGAGCGAGGCCGATGTGTCGCTACCGCCATTCGTGCATGCCCTGCGTCTGCTGGATGACCCCGACGTGATGGCCTCCTACCAAGCGGCCGAGAGCCAGGCAGCCATCAATGCGGGCCTGCCTGGCGAGCGGCAGCTGGCGGAGCTGACCCGCCTGCCGGGCGAGGAGTCCCGCGCGCCAGACGCGTCTGGCACGGACGCGCCAGGCGCAGCCCCGCAGGTTTCCGAAGAAGAAGAGGAAGAAACCGCCAAGCGTGATCTGCTGGGCGAAATGCTGATTGCGGCCATCATGATGATCACGGGCGGCGAGGAAGACGAAGTGGCGCGCATGGGGCGCGCCGACCGCTACCTGGTCACGCGCGCCATCATCCGCGCCGCCGCGCGCGCCCGCAGCGAGGCGCGTGCGCACCCGCTCACGCAGGACGTGGCCATTGAGTTGATGGCCATGAACAAGGATGCATCCCTGTCCGCGCCGCGCCAGCTGCGCGCCGAGGAGATGGGCCAATCCATGATGATTTTCACGCAGGCGCTGCGCGGCAAGCTCTTCAACCGCTACGGCCAGGACTGGCCAGACGCCGACGTGACGCTGGTGGAGATGGGCACGCTCACCCAGGACGGCTATGCCGACGCGCTGGCCGTGGCCTACACCTCCCTTATCGACTCGGTGCAGTCGCGCGGCGAGCGTTTCCAGGCCGATGACCGGCCCATCGTGTTTCTCACAGACGAGGGCCACCTGATCACGACCAATGAGCTGCTGGGTCCCAAGATTGCCAAGGGCACCAAGATGTGGCGCAAGCTCAACATCTGGTTCTGGCTGGCCACGCAGAATCTCAAGGATTTTCCTGATTCGATGGACCGCGTGCTGTCCATGTGCGAATACTGGATGCTGCTGACAATGGACAAGGCCGAGATTGAGGAGGTGGCGCGCTTTCGCAGCCTTACCGCCGAGCAGCGCCTGATGATGGAATCGGCCCGCAAGGAGCCTCCCAAGTACACCGAAGGCGTGCTGATTTCGGCCAATGGCCAGGTGCTGTTTCGCAACGTGCCGCCTGCTTTGCCGATCGCGCTGGCCATGACCGAAGGCCACGAGAAGGCCCAGCGCAAGCGTCTGATGGAGCAGCACGGCTGCACGGAACTGGAGGCAGCCCGCATGGTGGCGCGGCAGCTGGCACAGGCGCGCATATGAGAGCGAGCGCCGATTTCCTTCTGCTGCCCGCGCGCCTGCTCGTCTGCGCCTGCGCCCTGCTGCTGCCTGCGGCGCAGGCGCAGGCGCAGCAAGCCAGCGTCAGCGTCGTGGAAGTTTTTGCCAATTCGGCCATGCACATCACGCCGGAAAACAGCCAGGGCCTGCCCTGGCGGCTGGACATCTACCGTCTGGATGCCCTGCGGCAGATCGAGCGGCAGCTCAGCCAGAACCTGCCTCAGACCGAGGCCGAGGCGATGGCCTGGCTGCGAGCCAACGAAGCGCGCATCCGCCGCGAGGTGCAGCCGCTGGCCGTGCAGGCGGCCAATGGCGTGGCGCTGGCGCACTACTACCGCATCGAGCGCCTGCCCGCCATCGTGATCGACCGCAAGGCGGTGGTCTATGGCACGACCGACGTGCGGGCGGCCGTTGGCCGCTATCTGCAAACGAAACAGGGAGACAGGCCATGAAGCGGACACGGATGCACGCAGCAGCCGCCATGCTGGCAGCGGCGCTGGCCTGGCCCGTCAGCGCGCGGGCGCAAGTCTCGCCCGATATTCTGGGCACAAGCACACCGCAGATCCTGGCAGGCACCGTGGCCGCGTTGCCCAGCTGCGCGGCCTGGCGGCCCGCTGGCATCTGCTTCTGGCTGCGCTGCACGCCGTTTGGCTGTTCCATTGAAACGTCCATCAAGGTCAGCCACTACGTGCCCGACTTGATCGTCAGCAGCTACGGCGATCCGCTCAACCACCCCTGGACGGATATCGGCAAGCCCGTTTCCTCCCTGTTTTCCAAGGCGGGGTCATCACTGATGGGTTCCCTGCTGGACGCCTCGGCCGCCACGGCGCGCGAAAACCAGGAGATCGCCACCTTCAAAAGCGTTGATGCCATCGGCAACCCCGTGGGGCAGCTGGCGGCGCTGGCTGGCGGCGGCGGCTTGTCCATGCCCGCCTCCATCGCCATCCCTACCCCCGAGGAACTGGTGAAGTTTCCGGCCGTGGAGCTGCCGCGCATCCTGCGGCTGTGGGCTACCGTGCCCGCTCAGATGGCCTCCACGATGGCCAACGACGCGCGGGCGCTGGCGCAGAACCCGGCCAGCCTGCTGGCAGGCTTTGCGGATCTGCCGGGGCAGCTCACGTCGATTCAGACGCCCTTCGGAAGCATGGGAGACATGATGAACGGCGGCTTCAATCTCAGCTCCCTGGGCATTGGAGGCTCTGGCGGCAGCTCGGGTTCAGGCAGCGGCGGCAATGGCGGCAGCTTCGGCCTTGCTCCCGGGGCGCTCCAGGAAGCCATTCTGTCCGCATTCGGCGGGCCGGGCGGCGACATGATCTGTCCTGGCGGTTCGCAGCCCTTCAATCTCTACTACCACAGCGATCTGGATTCATGGTTCTGGCGTTCCATGATCCCGCTGGACATGCTCTATCCGCAGGCCTGGATTCCAGGCTTCGGCGAAGTGGGCAATGCGCTCACCAATACCTGGGGCAGCGTGTATCCGCGCACAGGCCATCTGGTGCAGTCACACCCGGCCAAGTCCTCGGCCGTGCTGTCCGCGCGCGTGCACAGCATCGTCAGCCAGCAGGCACAGGCGCACATCTACAAGAAGCTGGAAACACCAGGCGGTTACAAGTATTTCGCGCGTTTTGCCGATCCGCGCTGGCAGCCCGTGCATCCCGTCATGGAAAAAAGCTGCCTGAAGTTTGGCACCAACGACAGCCTCAGTCCGTTTTCCTGGCGCGACTTCAAGACCTCGTCCACCGACGGCTATATCTGGAATATGTGGACACGTTACGAGTGCTGCAAAAGCCGGGGCGCCTTCCTGTTTTCCATCCCGTGAATCCAATCGCCATCAGGAGTTCTTCCATGAAGTCCCATTCGCATCCGCACCGCGCCATCCTGGCCTCCGCCTGTCTGGCCGCCTGCCTGATCGCGCCCGTACACGCCCAGCCCGTAAGCAATTCCACGCTCTACTACCGCATGGGCGGCGGCTCGCCCGGCGGCGCGGCGGCCAATGGCCAGCAAAACGCCATGCATCTGGGGCTGGATGGAGCGCTGCGGCTGAATTACTCGTGCGGCAAGTTCGACGTGGGCCTGTCCTGGAAAACATTGATGAACAGCTTTTCGCGGCTGGGCACGCAGGTAACCAACGCCGTCAAGGCGGGCATTGCCTCCCTGCCGCTGTACATCCTGCAACGCGCACAGCCAGGGCTGTACCAGCTTTTCCAGAACTACAGCCAGAAGGCCGACCTGATGATCGCCGCCTCGCTCAAGACATGCGAGGAAATGGAAGCGCAGATACGGCAGGGCCAGAACCCCTACGAAGACTGGATCAAGCTGGCCAAGGGCGAGGGCTGGAAGCTCAGGGCGCAGGCGCATGGCGATGTGGTGCAGGCCAAGTACGACATGGACAAGAACGAGCTGCCCCACAGGCAGGGTGTGAACTGGGTGTTCGGCAAGCGCGCCGGCGGCGTGTCTTCCGAGCCGCTGCGCCCGATCCGCGATCTCTCGATCGCAGGCTACAACGTCACGCTCAACAAGCCCGCCAATGCGGCGGCCACCACCAGCTACGCCAGCGCCGCCGAAAAAAACACCCGCCTGGTGCGGGCGTTTCCCACGCCACAGGACATGGCCACGTTCACGACCGAGGTGCTGGGTGACAAGCGCATCTACACCTGCTCGCAAGGCAGCGGCGACTGTCCCGCGCCCACAACCGTAACCACGGCCACGGGCCTGGGGCCGAAGTTCGAGGCCGAGTACGACGTGGTGCAGCCCCTGCTCAGCGGCCTGGCCAGTGGCAGCGCCACGAGCGGCAGCGTTTATGCCGATCTCCAAAAGATCGCCGCTCCAGGCATGGCGGTCAGCCCGCAGCTGCTCGCGGCCCTGCGCCGCCTGCCGCCCGATACGCGTGACGTGGCGGTCAACCGTCTCTCGCAGGAGCTGGCCATGCACCGCGTGATTGACAAGGCGCTGGTGGCGCGCGCCGCGCTGCTCACGGGCATGAGCCTGCCGCAGGTGACGGCTGCGGGCGACGCCATGCGCGACACGCAGGCGAGCATCGACCGGCTGACCCACTACATCGACGACCTGATGTACGAGGCGCGCGTCCGCAAGGAGCTGACGTCGCAAACGGCGCTGGCGATTATGGGCAGTCAGCTGGCCGCCGACAGCCAGGCCATGCGCGTGCCCGATAGCCTGCCCGCCGATCCAGCTCCGCTGGAAGGTGGGCGCGTGAAGGTTTCTCCCTGAGTTGCTGCCATGCAGAAGAAAACGCGCCAATGGCTGCGCTCGCCCGCCAGCGCGGCGGATGAGCGGCTGGCAGCCTTGATGGCCTGTCGGCGCTGAAGAGCAAAAGCGGCCTTGCGGATTTTCACTTCTGGTTCAGCAAGAAGACATTCATTTACCAGCAAGCGGACGGGAAATCAGTCATGCAAATGGACAGTTATCTGGAAATTTTCACGACCATGTATGGATGGGCTTTCGCCAACATCATTGGCGAGGTCATCACGGGCACGGGCCTGGTGGTGGTGCCCTTTGCCGTCATCGTCTTTCGCGGCTGGCTCGAGGCCAAGGAGCAGGGCCTTCAAAGCGCTGGCGTGCTGCCGCTACTCGAGCGCGTGCAAACGCGCCTGATTTCCGCCCTGTTCGTGATGAGCGTGTGCTTTGCCACCACGCCCGTTACTTCGCTGCATCACTCGAACCTGTCGTTTACGCCGCAGGCCACGCCATCGGATCCCAGTCCGCAGACGGCATCACGCAATGGCGGCACGGCTTCCAGCTTCGATGAGGCCATGCGCGACGCTGTCGATGGATCCATGAGCGACAGCGGCAACCTGGCTTTCGTGCCTGCCTGGTGGTACACGGCAATGGCCATTTCCTCAGGCTTCAACAGCGCGGTACGCGCGGGTGTCAAGAATGGCGGCAGCGAGATCCGCATGGTGGAAGACTTGGCGCGCACGATCACCATTGAAGACCCGAAGGTGCTGCAAGCCGTGCAGCGCTTCTACAGCGAATGCTTCATTCCGGCGCGCAGCCGCTATCTGAAGATGGACAAGGCGGGCCTGTCAGCCTCCGGCTAGGCGCTCATATCCGCCGACAACGCGGACTATGGCCCATCTGACGTGGACTGGATGGGCAGCCAGCTGTTCAGGACAGAGCCGGGCTTTTACGCCGACATGCGCAGCTATGCCCCCACGCCCGGCTTTGCCGTGGATTTTGCGCGCGATACGGACTACTACAACCCGGCCAGCGGCCAGGAGCCGCCCCATCCGGGCGTGGTCAATCCTGAATGGGGCAGGCCTACATGCAAGCAGTGGTGGGAGGATCCTGAAAAGGGCGTGCGCCAGCAGATGATTTCGCATTCATCCGGGTGGCAGCGCTTCAACGCAGCCACGCGCCTGAATCTGATATTCAAAAGTGAGGACCTGCGCATCGACGCGATGGCCAAGCTGGCGCAGGCCAAGGCCAATCCTTCCTTCATCGACGAGGAGCGCGTCATCGGCCAGAACTACGACACCACCACGATGATTGGTCGCGTCATCGCCAACGCTGCCAGCACGTTCGGCCTCATTGACGAGGCTTTCAAGGCTTCGCTGGCGGTGGCCCCGCTCATCGTGGGCCTGCCGATGGCGCAGGCGCTGCTGCTCATGGGCCTTTACATGTTCCTGCCCCTGGCCACATTTCTGTCGGGTTTCGATCTGCGCGTGATGTTCTATGGCGCAGTGGCAATCTTCACCGTGAAGTTCTGGGCTGTCATGTGGGTGATCGCCCAGTGGATTGACGCGCGGCTCATCAGCGCCATGTATCCCGGCTCGTCAGGCCAGATCATCCTGCAGGAATTCACCCACGCTGCCAAGGGCGCGCTGCCGCAAGGCTACAAGCGCATGCTGCTCAACATCTTGCTGCTGGGACTGTTCATCGGGCTGCCGCTGATCTGGACGGCCATGATGGGGTGGGTTGGAATCAGAATTAGTGGCGGAATTGATGGATTCTTGAAATCAGCACAAGGAACAGCAACCAATGCAGCCTCAAATGCTTCGACGAAAACAAAAAAGATTGCAAAGACCTAACTAATTAATCTAAATGGACGGTGGAGTTTCCATAATAGATTACATCCTTGTCTGGAAAAGCAGGGTCAGTATTATTTTCGGGCCACGGAGTTCCGTCGGAATAATAACCATGCCTTCCCTCTTCCCACCAATGATTTGTTTCTTCGGAGTCCTGATTCAAAGCAACCGGCGGATGCTTGATCATTTCCCATAATGAATAAGCCGTCACGGAAGCCAGAATCATGAGCACGCGCCAAGCCAGCCTGCCGCCATGCAGTCCAAGCCGTTTCAGATAAGCCATGTTGAATGCCATGTCGCTCTCCTTTTCTGCCTGCCGGTGTCATTCATTTGCGCCGCCGCAGGACACGACGCCCGCCTGCTGGCGAATGTATGCGATTGCCGCCATTGCGACAAGCCTCGCAGGGACCGTGCAGACGGATCTCTCATCAGAAAAAGGAGCGGATTCATGAGCTTGAAAACCCGTTTCGCGCAGGTTTCATCAGGACATCATGCTATGAATACAGGAGCTAAAGACATCTTGTTTCAGGATGCAGGTTCCGGTTTTGGAGAACAAGCGCCATGAACGATCTTGAATCCGCCGCCATGCCGCCAGCCGCCGCGCGGCACCGTCCGGAAAGACGCGTGATCTGGTCGGCCTGCGAAGGGCAGGTGGTCAATGCCGGGGTGTTCATCTGCGCCTTGCTGCTGTGCTGGCTGGTGCTGCCCGTGGGCTACGCGCTTTACCGGTACCTGAAAACTGCCAGCCACGTTTACACGCTGACCGACCAGCGCCTGCTGGAGCAAAGCGGAATTTTCGTCAAGCGGGTGGAGTCGCTGGAGCTTTACCGCGTAATGGATCTTTCGGTGTCCAGCACGCTTTTGCAGACGATGTTCGGGCGTGGCCGCATCACGCTGCAAAGCACGGATGCCAGCTGCCCTACCCTGCTGGTCAATGCCGTGCCCAATGCCATTGGCGTGTCGCAGCTGATCCGCGATGCCGTGGAGGCCTGCCGCACGGCCAAGGGCGTGCGCGCCTTTGACCGCTGAATTCAAGGAGAAACTCTGCATGAAGCATTTGTATTTTTCTTTCCCACGCTGGACCGCCGTTCTCACCGCCTGGCTGGCGCTGCTGGGCAGCAGCGCATGGGCGTCTTCAACCGAGGAAGCCATCCAGGCCAATATCGAGCGATTCACCCAAGGCAGGGTGAAGGTGGATCAGGTCACGGCCACGCCCGCCCGTGGCATCTGGCAGGTAACTTCGGGCAACGAGATCTTCTACGTTGATGACACGGGGCGCTATGGCCTGGTCAATGGCTCGATGGTGGACATGCGCGAACAGAAGGATCTGACGGCGCTGGCGCTGCAAAAGCTCACGGCGGTGCCCTTCGAGAGCCTGCCGCTGCATCTGGCCATGCGCCAGGTGCGCGGCAATGGTCAGCGCAAGATGGCGGTGTTCGAAGACCCCAACTGCCCCATCTGCCGGGCATTCGCCAAGTTCGTTGATCAGATTGACGACGTGACGGTCTATCGCTTCATGTTTCCCGTGATCGCGCCGCAATCGCAGCAGGCGGCCCGCATCGCCTGGTGCTCGCCAGACCGTACCGCCGCCTGGGAGGCGGCCATGTCCGGCCAGCCCATGGCGGGCAATGGTGATTGCGACGTGAGCGGGCTGGTGCAGATTCTGCAATTTGGCGAGAGACAGCGCATCCAGAATACGCCGACCGTGTTTCTGGGCGATGGCAGACGCCTGGTGGGTGCTACGCCGCCCGAGCAGTTTCTGGCCGAGCTGGATGCCAGCGCGCGGCCAGGCCGCTGAGGTTCTTATTCAAGGAGAGTGACATGAACAGGATGAAAACATGCCTTCTGGCCTGCGCATTGGGCCTTGCGCTGCTTCCAGCGGCGCAGGCGCAGCAGGAAAAAGTCCGGTTTCCGGCAGGGCTGAAATGGCAGACGATGGCATTGGTGACGTTTGACTATCCTGGCTATCACGAAGGCACGCCCGCGCAGCGGAAGCTGGCAAAAGCAATATGGGCGAAGGAAATTGATTCCATGCCTGTCAATACCCTTTTGAAAGACGGCGGCAAGTATTCCAGTTTCATCCTGCTGTCTGCTTTTGAAGACAGCAGGCATAAATACTTCTTCTCCATATTGAGCGCCGCTGCTGACGCATATGAAAAATGTGAAGACCCACCAAATGGTTCTTCGTCTGACACACCCATGTACAGCAAGTGCCCAATGCGGGTGGTGATAGAGGACAAAGCTACGGGGCAGATGCAAATACAGGATTTTCAGGATTACTGCCATTTGTATGTTGACGATCCTGATGCTCCCGCTTCAAAAAATCACACGGAAATCGCCATTGACGACAAGACCCGGACGGCCTATTTCCGGGTCATCCAGTATGGCAGGCTGGCCCCCGAATGCAACCGGGCCATCCGTCTGCGATGAAGCGGGAGCCTCTCATGCGCCCTCTTGCCCCGCGCGCTTGGCTGCGCGCCCTGATGCTGGCCCTGGTCCTGCTGGCAGCTGCAATGGCCCATGCGCAGCCCAGGAACATTGACAACCGGCAGGTCACGGCCGCCGACGTGGCCGCCGCCATTCGCAACTCGCCCAATGCTAGCGCCTGGCTGCGCGCCAACGCGGACGCTGTGGCCAACCTGGCCATGTTCGAAAGCGGCGGCCGCCTGGGCATCTACAACGGCTCCTGCTGCTTTGGCGTGTTGCAGATGAACAGAACCAATATTCGGCAGATTGCCCGTGTTTCCCCTGAAGTCTTTCGTACCTGGTCACTCCAGGATCAGGTCAATGCCTGGGCGCGGCTGACCACCCAGGCCATGAACAACCAGGTGGTGCGCAGTCTGATTGCGCTGGGCACTTTTGACGGCCGCCGTGTGGATGGCAACCTGGTGCTGGCCTGCGTGCAGATGGGCGTAGGCAACTGCCAGCGCATGATCCGCTCGGGCCGTTGCGACGGCTTTGCCGACCGCAATGGCACGACGATCTGCCACATGGCCGACCGCATTGCCAATGGCGGGGCAGCGCCTTCCGCTCCACCCGGCCCCGCAGACACGGCGCCGGGGTCAACGCCAGGGCATGGCGGCGGCACGCGGCCAGGCGTTTCCCCGGATCTTGGCTGCGTGCGCGATGCCGGCGGCGGCTGCATGTCCATGAGCCAGTCCATGCAGGCTGGCTTCGAGGCAGGCTCGGGCGTGCGCATGGAACGCCTGCGCTCTGTCATCCAGATGCTGCTGGCCGCCATCACGTTCCTGGTGGTGGGCAGCGCGATGACCGGCGTCTGGCAGAACTTTGCCAGGGGGGTCATCGCCAAGGTCGACCTGCTGCTTTACATGCAGCGCGGTCTGATCATCGTGGGAATGGTTTTCGTGGCCATGAGCGTTCTTTGAACCGGCCTGCGACTCCGCTGGTTGCGAGGCTGTCATTGACCGCTTCGACGCGCCCCTGCCCATGGATGGGCCTGCGCCGCATCAGAGTTGCCAGGGGTTGATGACTTTCAGCCCGGCAAACAGATACAGACCGGTGTCGCGCGTGGCCACGGCAAAACCATGGACTGCAGCGATGACTGCCATGTAGCCGTCAGCCCTGGGCAGCGTCTGTCCCGCGCTGCGCGCCCTGGATGCAAGTTCGGAGTAGCACCGGCAGCAGGGACATCCAGGGACAGGATGCGACCGTCAAACATGCGGGTCAGCTCATTGAGCGCCTCGCTCAGGACACATTTTTTCGCTTGCCCACCAGCAGGACTGCGATGCCGAGCAGCAGCTCGGCAAGGGCCACGCTGGAAAGATACAGGATGTGCGCGGGCTGTTCGTCCAGCCATCCGGTCACGCCCGGATGCGACGCGGGACGCATGGCTTCGGAGATGACATTGGTGTCCAGCAGGACCATTCAAGCCCCGTCGGTTCGGCAGGCTCGCTGATATACGCAGGGCTTCAAGTGCATCACAGTCCGCATGGGTCATCCCAGGCTGCCAAGCGCCTGCCCCATGCGGATGCCACTGTCAGGCATGACGGTATCGGCCAGGATGGAGTGCGCTTCAGCTTCGGTACTGCGCCCATGGCGGGCGGTGCGTACGCGAAGGGCGCGGTGGATCTCGTCGGGAAGGCTTCTGATGGTCAGGACAGCCATGGGAATGCTCCACGTCTTGACGGCAATGCCGCCAAATTCCAGTGACCTTCCCCAGATCCGCAAGCAAGCTTTCATGCCGCCATGCCCCTCTTCCGAGCATGGGATCAATGGCTTGAGCAGTCAGGCGTTCCTATGCGGCTGAAGTAGGCTCCGAACCGCTCGACAAGAGACGGAATGTAGAGAGGCGAAAGCGAGGCCATGCGTTTCAAGGAAGAAGATTGGCTGCGCTCTCCATCAACCGGCGGGTCCTTCAGTTCATCAACGGACAGAACCTTCAGCTTGTGGAACTGGACCATCCAGGGACCCTTCTGCGATCCATCAGGCGCCACCATGGGATGCAGGAAATGCTGCTTCGAGCTGCGGTCATGCTGCATCATGCGCTGCATCCATTTTTTGGCTCTGCCTGACTCTTCCAGCTGGCGCTGCCATTCCTCTGATAAGTCATTGCAGGAAGCCAGCAGGACAGTCTCTACCTTGCCCGGGTTGGCAAGATCGCACCTTGGCGTTACGAGGATCCATGTACCGTTCTGCTGATCAACGAACAGATCTCCCGTTTCCGGGCGCTCCTTCAGCGGTGGCACGAAATAGGCCTCTTCAGGGTGAACTTGTCCATCATTGGCATCCAGAAGGGCGTCATGGACATGGGCCACAATGTGGCGGATCAGTGCCTTGGCCAGTTCTTCCTTGTCGCTGATCTGGCTGTCCCAGGTCTCCCAGCGGGGCCAGATGGACCGGAAGAACATTCTTGCCGTCTGCCCATTGAAGGTGGCCTTTGCCTGTCTCAGGCGCAGCAGCATGTCCTTCTGCTCCGCGAGCCATCTGAATACGGGCGGGATGCCGTCACCCTTGTCGAAGACCCGCACCTGGCGACAGATCTCGTTTCCAGCGTCCCTGAACTCATCAGCACATGCACTCTGCCCAGTATAGATTGCAATGCCTATGGGGTGGGTTTCCAGGATATGGCGGACAAGATCATTTCCCTGGCTGTTGTTCTCGGCTGCTCCCTCGCCGGTTCTGAGCCTGAGATCGACCACGGCTGCGTCGAAGCGATGCAGTTCGAGCATCCGCCTTGCGTCGGGATCGCTGGCAGCCGTCTCCATTTCGATAGTGAATTCATGCTTGCTCTGGTCCGCGTTGTGCAAATCCACTTCGCTCTTCCAATTGCTGATGACATCTTGCTCATCCTCCACCAGCAGAATTTTCAGGGTGCTCATGCTCATTGGTCTTCCGCCCTCCTCATCTCGATCACGAATGTGGTCTCCTCCTCATCCGGATCAAGGGCGACATCGCCCTTGCTGGCGCGCATTGCCTCCCTCGCAATGGCCAGACCGATGCCCGAACCTTCTGATTTCAGGGTGAAACCGGGATCAAACAGCCTTGAACGGTATCGCTCATCAATGACCGGCCCATTGTTGGAAATACCCAGTCTCACGTATTTTTTGGCCTGATTGCAGGAAAGTCTCAGCCTTCTGGGCACGTCGGTGCTGATTCCAAGCCAATGGATCGCGTTGTCCAGTATGTTGAGGATGGCTGCCATGAGATCAGACTTGTAGCCGGTTACCATTGCGGGACCGTCACTGGCGCGCTCTACGACGATGCCTGCGTCTGATATCGCGTCTGCGAAGAGCTGGAGACAGTGATGCATTACCTCATCCGCATCAAATACGGTCGGTCGGCCACGTTTCCTTCCCGAAATGGGATCCAGTGACTTGAACAGCCTCGCCATCTGATCGGCGGCCTCGTGAATGGCGCTGGCGGTTTCGGGGAATTTCTGCCTGAACATGTTTCCGAACTGGCTCTGTTCCTCGAGCCTGGATGCGCCCTCAACAAGTCTGCTGGAACATGTATTGATCCTGGAGAGGAAGCGGCGTCCATCATGCAGCACCTGCGTGATAACCAGCCCCAGCGAAGCACGGGATGCCAGCATCTGCTGGTAAGTTTCAAGCTCCGCAATGGCTGTCTTCAGTACCTCCCGGTCACGTTTGAGAGCCTGTTCCACCCTGCCCCTGTGCGGCTGCGGAATCCGGGAAACCGCCCGCTCGGTAGCGCTCAGACTGGCTCCGCCCTTGACCGGCTCCATGCCTGAGTGAGACTTTCTGCTCAGACCAGCCCGGTTCCTGAACTCCTGCCGCATTGGTTCCACGAACGCGAGCACGTCAGAAATCAGCCGGCGGAGCCGATTGAATGCCTCATTGTGTTCCAGGCCCTCCCGGCTGGTTCGCTCCACGAGACCTGACTCAGCTTCCCCGGCAATCCCGACCATGCCCCACACTTGATTCAGTCCCAGCTTGCGCGAGGGATCCTGGACCCGCCTTCGCTCCAGCTCCAGCCAGTCGGTTTCTGCATCGCCATAAGGCCGTATCCGGAATCCGGCCCTGTAGATGCCTATGCCAATGCTTTCATTCAGGATTCTCCTGGCATGCAGGCTACTGACGGATCCCAGGCCAAGCCTGTCGAACAGATCAGCGATGGCATCCTGCTCCCTGTCGTAGATGTTGAGATGAAGGGTCACAGGTCCGCAGGAGGATTCTGCGGATGTCATGGCCGGTGCAGGAATGCTGAGAGGAACTGGCTGCCCCTCTCCCCGCTGATTGATGAAACTGCCCGTGAATGTCCCCTGGGCATCGAAACTGCCTTCAACCCTGTAGTGGTACACCATGCCGAGCGTGAAAGGCCTGATTTCCTGTCTGCGCTCCTCATTTTGCGGCTCATCTCCTGCTTGCGACCCCATCGTTTCGGCAGCTCCGCACACGAGCGGCTGGCCGTCGAATCCATGCACATCCCTGTGAAAAGCGGAAAGATCAAGGAAGATACGGAAACCATCGTCCCGTGATGCGACGGGAGAAACAAGGCGGCGCAGTTCACGCACCAGCGATGCAAGCTGCTTCTCCGTCCATTGATCGCGCAAGTCACGTATTTCCAGCGTGACACCCGTACCCCATGATGGATCCGCAACTTCAGTCTCGATTTCGATCTCAATCTCGTCAAGATAGGTGACCTGATCGAACAGCCTCCAGTCGAGGCTGATCCTGCAGACTTCCCGGATTCCCGTTGCCGGATGCTCATGCACCGATTTGAGATCAAGCGTTCTCCCCAGCCGCGCGGTGGCAAACCGGCCAACGCCCTTCGCACCGAGCATTACCCGCCCTCCAGGACTTAGCCTTCGCTCAACCTTGTCGTTCGTGGCCGGTTCGAACCATTTGCCCACAACATCTGCAGGTGACATTCCATGACCTGTGTCGACCACTCTGATCAGGCCTCCAGCGGTTCTTTCGTCTCCCTGCCCGAGCACCATTTCTCCAGGAGGCTCAATGGTGATCCGGACTGAAGGTGAGTCAGCGTCATAGGCATTCTTGACCAGTTCTATCAGCGCAGCTTCCGGGCCGCTGATGAGCTGGTCTCCTATGGTTCTTATGATTCGTGCGCGAGGTCTCAGCCTTGCCATATGAAATTCCGGTTCTTGGTGTATCCAGAAGTGGCATTTTCAGATATTCCTCTGTTCCTGTTCCACCGCGAAACTTGGTCATCGGCGATGCGACCTGGTAACCTGGCATCGTCAGAACGACACGATGGAAATGAACGATGAAAACTTTTGTCGACCTGTTTTGCGGTGGTGGGCTTGGAGCGCGTGGAGCCGTGACGGCTGGCCTGCATCCGCTGGTTGCCGTTGATCTCTGGGATATTGCCTGCAAGACCTACAAGGCCAACTTTCCGTCCGCCACGGTTCTCAATGAACGCATCGAGAAAATCGATCCGCTGGCCTATGCAAGGCCGGGGACCGTTGATCTGCTGCTGGCGTCACCCGAATGCACGAACCACTCGGTGGCCAAGGGCGCCGCTCCACGAGATGAAAAGAGCCGCGAGACCGCGATGTACACCGTCCAGTGGATTGCCGCGCTGCAGCCACGCTGGTTCGTGATCGAGAACGTGAAGGAGATGAGGGCCTGGGGGCGATACCAGGAACTGATCGATATGCTCACTGCTTTGGGCTACCAGATGAGGGAGGAGATCATCAATGCCGCCGAATTCGGAGCACCACAGGCACGTGTACGGCTGTTCCTGATTGGAGGATTGAACATGCCTCCGCCACCTATCCGGCCTTCTCCGGGCGCTTCCGGAAAGACGGTCAGGGACATACTTGATCCGGCAGGCACTTGGCCCGAGACCCCGTTATTTGTCGAAGGGCGTGCCGAAACCACCGTCTCCAGAGCCCGGCATGCGATCAAGGCCCTGGGTGCAGAAGCGGAATTCCTGCTCGTGTACTACGGTTCTGGTGGGAAGAAAAGCTGGCAGACCCTTGATCAGCCTCTACGAACCGTGACGACAATTGACCGCTTCGCTCTTGTCCGTCGGCAAGGAGGCAGATATGTGATGCGCATGCTGCAGCCTACGGAACTTGCGCGGGCGATGTCCCTGCCCGATCACCACCATTTCCCGGTGGGGAATCGCAGGGAGAAAGTGAAGCTGTGCGGAAATGGCGTATGTGCCTCAGTGATCGAGAATATCGTCAGATGCCTCCGGGAAGCTAGGGCTGGATACACCACCAGCGCTACTGATCATCCAGTGACTCATATGCTGAATGACCGAATATCGCAGACAGCCTGAGAGATAGCATTGCAGGTTCCCGGGTCTCGCACTCCCAGATTTCCACCACCCGCCAGCCTGCTTGCTCAAGCTCCAGGCGGTTGCGGGCATCACGAGCAACATTGGCCTCGAATTTCTTCAGCCAGAACTCCACCCTTGTCTTCGGCATTGCGGCAAGGCTGCAGTCATGCCGGTGCCAGAAGCATCCATGGACGAAGATTACCGTTCTATGGCGCGGAAAAACCATATCCGGTCGTCCTGGCAGATCACTGACATGCAGCCTGAATCTCAGGCCCATTCGATGGGCAGCAGATCGTACGGCTCTCTCGGGCGCTGTGTTCTTGCTCCCAATAGCCCGCATCATGTTTCTCCTTGTCTCGATCGAAACAGTGTCCACAGTGCATCCTTTCACCCCTTGAACCGGCAGGTCATCAGCCATTCACAATGGCCGTGCCACACTGTTACATTGCCTGAATTCGCCTTTCCCAGGAAGTCCGCGGAATTTGCCTGCCGTACTTTGTCCACTGTCGGTGCTCCGCAACACCTATCACGATACTACTAGGATGCAGAGACCATGCGTTTGGTGCCTAAACGTGTGGCTGAGCTTCAGGGAAGCGCCATGAATGATAGGCTGGCTTCGAGGCAGGCTCGGGCGTGCGCATGGAACGCCTGCGCTCTGTCATCCAGATGCTGCTGGCCGCCATCACGTTCCTGGTGGTGGGCAGCGCGATGACCGGCGTCTGGCAGAACTTTGCCAGGGGGGTCATCGCCAAGGTCGACCTGCTGCTTTACATGCAGCGCGGTCTGATCATCGTGGGAATGGTTTTCGTGGTCATGAGCATTCTTTGAAGAAGAGAGCGCTCTTTGAGCGAAGCCATTTCGCACCCTTGAAGAAGGCAGGGCCCCTCAGTACCCCACATAGATTGGACGGCTGGGCCTGGCGTCTGATTCTTTTTGCTCCCGCAGCCGCTGGCGCCGCAGCTGCCGGGGGTCGGTGTAGTACTGTCCGCGCGGGTGGTGCCATTCGATCAGGTAGCGCAAATGCTCCGGGTCAGGCTTGGCATAGATGGTGGTGGTTTGCAGGTTTCGATGTCCCAGCAGCTGCTGGATGATGGATAGCGCAGCGCCTGCGTGATACAGATGGGTGGCAAATGCGTGCCGCAGCGAGTGCGCCGTCAGCAAAGGCATTCCGGCGGCATCGGCATAGCGCCGGATCAGCGTTCGCAGCACGCGATAGGACAACTGCCCGTTCCGGCCGGCGTCATGCACGAAAAACGGCTCCTGCTGCCGTTTGCCAGCCCTGGCCAGCAACTGCGGTCGCGCGGCTTGCATGTACAGATCCAGCCAGTGCTGGGCTGTTTCGTGATAGACCACCATGCGTTCGACCATGCCTTTGCCTAGAACCCTGACATGGCGGCCCCTAAATCCGCACTGCACGTCGAGCACATGCAAGCCCAGCAGCTCGCTGGCGCGCAGGCCACAGGCATAAAGCATTTCCAGCATGGCCCGGTCGCGGATGCCGTGCAGCGTGCGCACGTCAGGCTGCTCCAGCAGGCGCTCTACAGCCTGCTGGCTTGGCGTGAAGCGCGGCATCTGCCACGGACGACAAATAGGCTGGGAAACGAGCGTCCAGGGATTGGCTTCGATCAATTCCATCCGCAGCGCCCATCCATACAGCCGCCTCAAGACCCATGCGCGTTTGATCACGGTGGAGTGCGCCTGCACGGAAATCGCTCGCAGCCATTCGCGCACGTGTACGACCGTGACCTGCCGCCAATCCAGTCGCTTGCCTGCCAGCCACCGCTGCCAGCGGGCCAGTTCGTAATGCACGCATGCAACGCTGGCAGGTAGCAGCCATCCATCAATTTCCATGGAACAGAACAGCCCCCATCCTGGAGGGTAATGCCTAGTCTTGGTCATGTTTTCTATACGTATTGATATTGATGAATATTTTTATGTATTTGAACAGCTATTTGCAGTGCATGAAAAACAAACAGCGCTTGCTGTGCAGCGTGGTGGGTTCTAAAAGGAAAAAAAACCACCCTGCGCGCGAGCGCCGGGTGGTTTTCGCATGAAGCAGGGACGTTCATTCCTGCAACAGCTTTCTGGCGAGGGCCATTTCCAGGCTGTCGCCTGCATCGTCATTGAGCACGCCCAGACCTGTGTCAGGCATGTCTCCCGACGTGGACTGCGCGACAGCGATTTTCTTGGCCATGAGCCTGAGACATTCCATCTGGCTGGAGCCAGCGTAACCCAGGTAGAGCACCTTCACCGGCTGTTTCTGGCCGATGCGCCATGAACGGCGTGCGGCCTGCTGCACGGTGTAGACGTTGTAGCCCGATTGCATGAACACAATTGTTGGGAACTCCAGCAAGTCCAGGCCGGTTTTCACCAGCTCGGGATTGCAGATCAGCACGTCAATGCCGCGCTCTACCTGGTCGGCCACCCAATCCTCGCGGCGGGCAGCATCCACGCTGGCCCGCAGTACGGCTACTTTCAAGCCCTGATGCTCCAGCAGAGCCTTCAGGCGGGCCGTGGTATCGCGTGCGCCAGAGTAGATGGAATAGGCCAGAACCCTACGACCCTGCGCTTTTTCCTGCTGGCAGATACGCAGCAGCTCAGCCTCCTTGGGAGCGGCCTGGTCGTCTGCGAACACGGGCGGCTGGATCAGCAGGGGCTGTCTTGAGCGTGGATGTAGCACAGTTTCAGCGCGGAAGCAGCAGTCTGGCTAGGCCAGCAGCACGTTCATGACCACGCCCAGCAGACTGCTGTCCTTGCGGGCCATCGCCTGCCTGAGCTCGCCAATCAGGCTCGCCTGCATCCGGGCATAGGCACTGCCTTGCTCTTCTGTCATGGCTATATCGATAAAGCGCTCCTCAATGGGCGGCAGCACCTTCTGTCCAACGTCGCGCAACTTCAGGAACACCGTCATGGGCAGCACGTAGCGCATGATGCCCACAGGGCCGAAGCCTGGGGCCTTGCTGGTACGCACGCTCATTTGTTTTCCATTGGCCGTGCGGTGCGATGGGCCGCTGCGCTCTTTGTAGATGTCCTTGAGCACACCATGCTCACGCATGAAAGCCATCGCCGCCGCGCCCATTGAGCCGTTGCGGCCGGGTCTGAAGCCGTCTTCGATCATGCGGGATGGATTGATACGCCACAAAAGATGGAACAGATCATCAGCGTAGCCGCCCATCAGGGTGCCCGTCAGCAACAGGGTCTTGGCGCACTGGCTGGCCAGCACGCCCATCGCCTGTCCCTGGGCTGAACCCTCGTTTTTGTACTCGTGTCCCTCGTCCACCACCAGCAGGCCGAAAGTGTTGCGGGGCAGGTATCGCTTTATGAACTCGCTCGGCTGGTAGCCGCCTTCGCCAACGCTGAACTCAAAGCTGGCCAAGGATCGCTCCATGCGTGCAGCCTGTCGGTCACTGAAAACCAGGTCGCCGTTTTCATCCATGAGGTTGAGGAACTCGTAGACGTTGTCCTCCAGCATGGTTCCCAGCATCTGCTCACCAAAGGCGGCCAGCAGCTTGCAGGCCGTTTTCTCGCCAATGGTGGGCATTTGCTTGAGTGCCCCCAGCACCAGATCATGCATGGATTCAATGGACTTGCCGCTTCGCATCAGAGTCCAGAGACTGCCAGCGCAGCGTGCGCACTTCAAGCGACGCTCGCCCAGAACGCTGGCTGCAGCTTCTATGGCCAGCGGCACTGAATGGCCCTCGGCATCCTCACGAACGACAGGCGAAAAACAGCACGGGCAAGCCGCTACTTGGAATATCTGCCCGTCATCGGCTTGCAAACGCCGCCTCACGAAGGCCGGTCTCCAGTGAAAGCCCATGCGCATGCGCACACGGCCGAGCACGAAGAATTCCGGGCGCACCGTTTTCAGGCCCAGCGTCTCGCGCAGCATGAGCAGCTTGCGCAGGGTGTCCGGACCATTGAGTACCCAGACCTTGGCCTGGGGCACGGTGTCCAGGATTTCGCGCCGCCACTTGTAAACCAGGTGCGGTGGCGAGATCACCAGCGTGCGCGGGTGGGTTTCATGCATCACGGCGGCCGCGCAAATAGCCATCATGGTTTTGCCTGTGCCCATTTCCGCGTTGATGATGGCCGCCGGCTGCCTTTCGTCAACCAGCAGCTTGACGACGGCATGCACCGCATCAGCCTGGGCCTTGAAAGGGCGGCGCTTGAGGCCATCAAGCACCGCCTGACGCGCTTGCCAGACGCGGCTGCCCTCTTCGCGTGCCGGGTCATAAACGGGCGGGTTCTGCATGCGCACTTGCCCCAGCAGGCCGTCGCCGAATTCGTCAATGAACGCGGGCAGCGCCATGACTTCGTCGAAGGCGCAGGACAGCTGGCCGGGTTGCACGTCATCGTGGTTGTTTGCCCCATTCAAGTCGGGGTTTGCCACGTCGTCGGCCGCTTGCGCAGCCGGGGTTTCAATGGTTTCTGCGATTTGCATGGTGGTTCTCCTTGCGGTTGAAAAAATGCGGAGAACCAGCGCGGGGCCGGATCCCCGCAATGGGTTGAAAAAAAGATGCGCGCATGCCGCCAAGCGTGCTATCGAAAAGGCACGCGGCGAGTGCTTGCGCAACCTGTTGATTTGAAAGGGTGTGCTATAAATTCGATAGCAACAATCCCATTGTTTGAAAGCGCATTGTGCTATTAAATTAATAGCAAAAGCAGGCACGCGGATGCCATGACGAAATGCCTTGCGAAATCACTCCAGCCGCAACCTGCCTTCGCGCACGCCGCAGCTGATGAAGCGGGTGAAGTGCTCCGTCAGACTGACGCGCATGGCCTGCACCGGCCCCAGGGCCGGATACAGGCGGCTGCCTGCCAGTTGCATGGCGCCCTTTTCCTGGCACCACTCGATGACGGGCTGGTGCCAGTGATCGAGCAGCGCCACGGGCGAGAGGCTGTTGATGAGCCGCCAGGCGCACTCTCGCAGCAGCGCGTCGGCATCTTGCGCATGAGCGCCAGATGCATGGTGCAGCGCCCAGCCGATGCGATTGACGCGATCGGGCGTTTGCAGAGCTGCGTCAAAGAGCCACATGTGGCTGATGGGGCCGAACAGGTTCTGCCGGGGCAGCCTGCTGGTGCGTTTGCTCAGGCGCTGCACATCGCCCACTTCGGTGCGGTGGCGCGTGCCATCCGGAGCCAACAGGTGAAAGCGCTTGATGCCGCGCTCGCCGGCGCTCAGCTCGCAAGCCGCCAGCAGCTGCATCAGCGAGCCGTCGCGGCCGTAGATGGACAGGAACATGAAGCGGCCTTCGTCATCGCGCAGGCACGCATCCGCCCACACTTCGGGGAATTCCTCAATGCGATACATGGTGTGTTTCCTCTGTCAGACAGAAGCAGCCATGCCGCAGCCCGAAGGGCCTTGGCACGGCCCTCCAGGGGGTTGAAAAATCAGTCAGTCATACAACGCGTCCAGATCAAGTGCCACAACGTCGCCCACGCTGGCGCGCAAATTGCGCAAGGCCAGGAGCACGTCTTGCACATGCTGGCCACAGCGATCGACGGCACTGGGACCGGCTTGCAGCGCGGCGTAAAGCTTCTGAACCGCTTGCAGCAGCAGCTCGCCATGCTCGGCGGGCGTGTAGAGATGGATGCCTTTGGCCGCCAGCAAGGCTTCCAGCGCTTTGCTGGGCAGCAAGATATCTTGCTGACCAATGCGCACTTGCCTGACTGGCAGGCGCAAGCAACCGACATCATCGACGCGGGTTCCGACGCTGATGCCCACGCGATTGGCACCTTCGTAGCCTTGCGTGTCGTAATCGACCGCAAGAAAGACCGGTTCGGGCGCGTCATGTGGCCAGTTTTGCAGCAGGATTTCCTGCGCTCCACCGCTATTGAGAACGATAGCAGCCAGAACCTGCACCGGCTTGTTGGCAAGCACATGGCCGGTGGCGTTGTTGAACGAGGAATTGAACATGGTTTTCTCCTTGAAAAGAGAAAGGCCATGCCACGGCCCGAAGGGCAGGCATGACCCTTCGGGGTGGTGAATGAAAGCGGCAGGCGGCAAGACCCGCACTCAGAACACGGCTGACGGAGGCAGCTGCTGGTAGTAGGCAGAAGCTTCAGCGCGAAGCTGATCGACCAGGCCGAGCGCCTGGACGTGCTGCGCAATGACGACTTTTTCCGTCACGCGCTTGGGGTGCGAGACGGCCAGATTCCTGGCAAAGTCGCCCCCTTTGCCAAAGAGGATCGTCTTGTGGGACAGGCTGCCCTTGGTCCACGGCGACCAGACGGTCGCGCGCGTTTCCAGGCCTGGTGAGCCATACAGCCTGCGGGCCGTGCGGATGTGCAGCTGGCGGCCATCATCAATTTCGATAACGGTTTTGGCATTCCAGCCGTTTTGGTCGCGGCAGTAGATGGTTTGCATGGATGGATCTCCTTGAAAAAATGCCGGAGACCCATCCCCTGCCGGGAATGCGTTCCCCGGCGGGTTGATGAAAAAAAGATAAATACCCGACAGCTTTCGCCGCCTGACGCGCTTTCAGGGTTGAGTACGCCTTGAAACCATTCTTTGGTTTTGAACAGAAGGTTTCCCCAAATCGCTTTTTGGCTCGAAGCGGCTTGGGGAACCCTTCTGCAAGGGTTCCTGGCCCCGACTGGCAGGGCAAATGGGCTGGAAGCTTTTTCAGGCTCCGGCAGATGGGGCAGGCTCAACCGACAGGCGCATGCCTACGGCAGCAAGCACCGCCAGCAGGGTGTTGAGCGTGGGGTTGCCCTTGGGAGACAACGCACGGTAGAGGGCTTCGCGGCTGATGCCTGCTTCCTGGGCGATTTTTCCCAGGCCGCCATAGGCTTGCGCCACGTCGCGAATGGCGATCAGGCCGACGGCGCGCTCCTGCGGGTTATCCAGCGAAACAAATGCTTCGCGTAAGTACTCAACCGCAAATTCGCGGTCACTTTGCAGTTCCCGTATCAGGCATTCACGATGAGGAACGCACATCTTGTATTGCGTCATGATTTTTGACCTTTCTTCCATTTGGCCCAGTATTGCCGGGCCAATTGAATATCACGTGCCTGGCTGCTTTTGTCGCCGCCGCAAAGCAGCACCACCACAACCTGGCCATGCCGAGCGTAGTAGACGCGGTAGCCTGCGCCGACGTGCACCCGTAGTTCATTGACACCTTCCATGACTGAAGAGCTGTCACCAAAGTTGCCAAGCTCCATATAAGTAAGTCGCTTGATGATTTGAGCTTTGGCCTGTTTGTTTTTCAGCTGATCAAGCCACTGGGTAAATGGTTGGAATCCCTGTTCATTCTGATATCGAACAACTTCAATCATGATTATTTTAGCTTAAAAGTTATAAATAAATGCGCGGATGCGCGATTCGACAAGAGTCGGCCTGCTGCGCAGTTGCGTTTGTGGCCATGATGAGGGGCGTTTTTCATGATGGATTTCCTTGAGAAAAATGCCGAAAGCCCCCATCCCCTGCCGGAGATGCGTTCCCCGGCGGGTTGATGAAAAACCAGGCAGCCAGAGAAGCTGCCTAGAGGTTTTAGTGTAGCTTAAAAGTTATAAATAAATGCGCGGATGCGCGATTCGACAAGAGTCGGCCTGCTGCGCAGTTGCGTTTGTGGCCATGATGAGGGGCGTTTTTCATGATGGATTTCCTTGAGAAAAATGCCGAAAGCCCCCATCCCCTGCCGGAGATGCGTTCCCCGGCGGGTTGATGAAAAACCAGGCAGCCAGAGAAGCTGCCTGGAGGTTTGTCGCAATGCGCTTCAAGCGTTTGCGTATTTGCGGACCGCATCGCGCCAAGCTTGGCAGCGAACGGGGGCCATTTCAAGAAATGCCAATGGGCAGTCGAAGTAGTACGGATGCATGGACTCTTCCAAGGGCTTGTAGCCCCATTTGCCATCCACGCAGCCAAGAAGGTCGCAGCGAATGAGGCGGACGGATTCGCCTGCATGCAGACCTTCGATAGCGCCTTCCTGCCGGGCCGTGACCTGCACGACTGACCAGAGGGCTTCTTTGCCCATCCTGAACGCAATGACTTGCGCACTGGTTTCGGGCGTTTCGCTTGATCTGGTGAGCTGATGGATCAGCTCTGTTTTGCCAAGGGGCGTGAACAGCCATCCCATGAGGATCTCCTGGAAAAAGCCGGAGATCCGCGCCCTGCCGGGAACGAATTCCCCGGCGGGTTGATGAAAGAAGAAATACCCGGCAGCCTGGGCCGCCTGGCGCGCTTTCAGGGTTGAGCGCGCCTTGAAACCATCATGGATTCGAGGTCAGAAGGTTTCCCTCAGTGGCCGATGCGGCCATTGGGGGAAACTCTCCGATGTCGAGGAAAGCACAAGCGGCCATCCTTGCGGATGGCGCGCTTGCGCGGCTTATCAAAGCAGCTTGATGATGGCAGCTGCCGCTGTCATCATTGCGACCATGCCTCCCAGCAGTTTCAGCGTGAGGCTGTTTGCGATGGCATGAAGCTCACCCTTGAGTTCATGACGGACGATGCCGATTTCGCTCTTGAGTTCCATGCGGACTTGTCCGATCTCGGCCTTGAGTTCCTTGTGGATCTGCCCGATCTCGGCCTTGAGTTCCTTGTGGACCTGCCCGATCTCGGCCTTGAGTTCGTCCATCCTGTGACTGAGCTGCTGCCCATCTGACTTGGTCATCAGATGGTCGCGCATCTCGTCGCGGATGGTGTCGACTTCGGAGGCCACGGTCTGCCTGATCTGAAACTCGAGGTGGCGCGCCGCATCCGAACGGATGCCTGCGTTTCTCAGGGCCTCGTACATGCCTGGCGCGTATCGATTGGAACGGGGCATTTTCGTTTCCATGTAGGTGCTCCTTGCAGAAAAGCGCGGAGCCTGACCCCTGTCGGGGACTAAGCCCCGCAAGGGTTGATGAAAGAAGAAATACCCGGCGGCCTGGGCCGCCTGGCGCGCTTTCAGGGTTGAGCGCGCCTTGAAACCATCATGGATTCGAGGTCAGAAGGTTTCCCTCAGTAGCCGATGCGGCCATTGAGGGAACCCATCTGCGGATGGGTTCGGCAGATAGCTGCCATTGTGATTGCTGATATCCGGTCCGGTCAACTGATCTTCACGATCTGGCCAAGCCGGTGGTCTGGCGTGAATTCAATGGCATTGATGACTGGCACAAATTTATCGAGCATGACAATGGTTTCCGAAACATTGCCGTCGTCGTCCACGTCCGTGGATACAGTGCGTTCCTTTTTCTTGAAGGTATCGCCCTTGATGAGGAAAGTCCGCCCCGTTTTGGACTGGATGCGCCCCGTGACCTGTCCGGCGGCCAGCGCCAGCGCCAGATGCCATTTCGTCATATCGCACAGCGGACGGCGATGAGTCGCGCGCGCCTGGCTGAAGCAGGCTTCAAAGCCGTTCCACAGCAAGTTGCCCTGCCAGCGCCTGAGTTCGTCAGCCAGCTGCTCGCCATCCATGCGTACGGCATGAAAGCCAAACTCACTGCCTTCCACGAAGGCAGGCACTTTGAAAGGCTCACCGTTCCAGAATTCAGGCAACACTTGGTGCATCAGTTGCCCAGCCTGCGCGTGGCAGAGCATCTCCAGCACTTCCTTGCGCGGACGCTCCACCCGTGACTTGATGCCCAGGATGACGCACTGCTTGAACTGCTGTTCGGGAGACATCCAGAAGCGCAGATTTGTGAAGTGACGCGCCAGAAAGCTTCTGATCTCGTCATCAAGCGCGTAGTACGGCACGATGTAGATCAGCACGCCACCGGGCATGAGCAGGGGCGCCGTCTTCCTGAGAAAAGTGCGCTCCAGCCGCTCTGCGCGCTCGCCGCAGGTCTGACTGTCCTTGACACCATAGCCATAGGGCGGATTGAGAAACAGCAGGCTGATGCTGCGCGGCTTGACCACTACATCATGCACGTCGGCGTGAATCGCGCGTGTAAGCAGAGTCTTGGCATGCCAGGCGCGCTCGCGATCGAATTCGATGCCTAGCGTATCAATGCGCGGCTGGCCGGCGCTGCGCTCGGTCAGCCCGCGCGCGATGCCAGCCAGTGCAGCGCCTTCACCGCAGCACGGGTCCAGCAGGCGCATGGGCTGTTCGGCAGGCATCAGCAAATTCTGGATGCGCCGCAACGTTTCATCGTCAGTTGGAAAGTAGCCATTCTTGATGAAACTGCGCGCCAGGCGCGAAAACATGAGGGTCATGAGTATCTCCTGTCAAATACGGACAGGAGATACCCGGCCGGGGCATTTCCCGTCCGGGGTAGATGAAATTCAAGCCCAGCTCAAGATTGGGCATCTGAAAGCGCCTGGCGTTCAAAACGAAGGTCAGAAATGCTTGCGCAAGCCTGCCTGTCTGAGCACCGCGTTGACCGTGTGGCGCGATTTGATGGCGTGGTCCACCACGAAGTGGACGCCCGTCACAGGCGAGCGCCAGATATCGTGATCGCCTCTGCCGTGGCGAACGAATTGGCATCCGGCTTCACGCAACAGCCGGATGATCTCCGGCGTGAAGCTGCCGCCCATGATCAATGCACCGCATTCGGCTGAGCCACGTCGAAGCGCCTGGCCAACAGCTCATAGGCAATCTCCTGGCTTGCTGCTTCACCATTGGCTTGCAGTAATTCAGGCACCATGCCCTGGAGCTTGCCGATGAGGGCTTCCAGCGTGACGGCCTCGGTAACCAGGCCCGGAATGTCGTCGGAGGTGACGACCCATACGGCAGCTTCCGGATCCCAGTCGGCGCGGATGAGGTAGATTTTGTGCACCAATGCAGTATAAGAAATAGCAAGAAGCATGTTGCATTCTCCTGAAAAATGGATTTGCTGCGACACTTGCGGGCATGACTGTACAAAGCCAAAGCCCGCGCCTGAAGCTGATTGAAGGTGGAGATGCTCCCCGGCAAATCGATCTGGCCGATCTGCTGGAGAACATGGATGTGAGGCAGGCGCTGCCCCGCCTCAGGGAGATTTCGCGGCGGCGCAAGGCCGCAGCAAATTCCTCTCTCGCAGTAGTTGCCTCAGGGACTGGGGCATCTGTGACAGCAGCGCAGGCTCCTGTATGCAGCCCCGAATGAGCCGGATGATTGAGCACACCTGATAAGGCGCGAACTGCTCGCGCAGATTGGCGAACTGCTCGAACTCGGTTTCGCTGGCTTGTGAAAGCCAGATATTGAATGCAATGTGAAGCTGCTTGCGCTGCTGGATATCCCAGTTTTGCGGGATGGTCTTGAAACTCATGGTCGTCTCCATAGAAAAGGGGGGACAGCCATTCCCTTGCGGGGACAAGCGTCCCCGAGGGGTTGATGAAAGAAATACCCGCCGGCCTGAGCCGACTAGCGCGCTTTCAAGGTTGAACGCGCCTGAAGCCAGTTCCCTTTGACTTGATTTGGGAAATGGATTCCCAAAGCCCTCTGGCAAGGCTTTGGGAATCCATCCGGATTCCACGGGCTTGAGAGACGTTTTGGAATTGCACTCCCTCGCTGCAAGGCTCGGCGCATTTGCAGGCGGGCTGCCGAAGCCGGGAGTCGAGGCAGCCAAACAAAGGCGCGCGGGTCACAGGCCTGGCTTGGCTTTCGCCAGGCATGGCCCGAATCGCAAAGCTGCGGCGCATGAGGTCGCCGCCACCCAGTTCGGAGGTCGCCTTCACCTGCGGGCGGGCTGGCCACTGAACCACCCGTGATGCAGTGGTCAGCCCGCCCTTGCGGATAAGGCTGATCGCAAGCTGCGCACGGCGCAGCTTGTCTGGTGTGTCATTTGACAAAAGTCTGGGTACGGGAGTCAAAGCGGTAGCCACGGGCCTTGAGGTCCGCTGTCTGCTGACGCAGCCTGGCGCGGTTGACGCTCGGATCCAGCTTGACCGGACCGCCCTTTTCGATGGCTGCCAGCAAGTCTTCGTCATAAAGACTCTCCAGCTGCCTGGCTAGCGGTGTGGACGCTTTTACCGTTTCGGACTGGGCACTGCCTGCCTTTGGCTTTCTGAATTCATCCCAGCGAGCGTCACGCTGGCTGGCGATTTCTTGGCACGCTGGCAAGGCCGCCTCTGAATAGGCATGCACCTTGATGGGCACAGGTTCGTCCATTGGGTCTGGCTCCAGCACTTCCTGCTTGACAAAGCAGTGCTCTTCGGTATGGACCTGAAGGTCCTGTAGCCTGGCGCGCATTTCCGTGACGGCCTTGCCATAGGCGATGTACTGCCCAAGGTGGATCTCGCTGATCCACACGGTGGCTTCATATTCACCTTCTTCGAACTGCTCCAGGATGGGATCTTTGACTTTGAATTCGCCGAAGTCAGTGATCAGGTCGGCAACGCAAAAGGCGCCGTTTCTGCTCTGCCGAATGCGCTTGATGCGCAGCAGGGCGTTTTCTGCGGTGATCATGGGGTCTCCTTGACTCAGAAAAGCCGGAAGGCGCGCCATGCCCCACCGGGAAGCACGTCCCGGCAGGGGTGAAAAGGGCAGGAAAACGCCCAGCCTGCCTTGCGGCAGACCGGGCGGTTCCAGGGCTTGGAGGTATCTGTCAGGCTTGCGGGCCTGCCAGGCATTGCGCGGCGGACAGTGAGGTGTGTGTGCAGTTCAGCCCGCGCGACGAATACCCCGGCGTAGATACGCGTTCACGTTTCAGAGGTTGACGTGACTCATCAGTGACGGTTTTTCAAGTGATACCGTCAAACACCCGCAGAGGTTGGCAAGCATATGTGCAATTGCGCAGGAATGCTTGCGTCAAGGATACATTTTCTGTGTCCATTTGCCGCTGGCCAAAGCTGCCTGAGCAGCTTTGGCAGAGCGAAAGTATTCGTTGGATTCTCTGGAAACCGGCCCTTCGTCGTCGCTCGTGCCGATGTAGTAGCCTGCACCGGAGCGCAAGACTTCCAATGGCAGCGTAATGCCGCAGTATTTGTGGGCCAGGTAGCCAAAAGGTGCGCTGGTGGATGTGATGGACATGGTGGACTCCTATCAAAGAAAAAAGGGAGCACACCCATCTCCCAGGGAGACGCTTGGCTCCCTGCCGGGCTGGAAAAGAAAGCCCCTTGATCTGCCATAAAGGCAGAAGCAAGGGGCTGGGAGGATGGCTTGTCAGGCTATGGCCTGAACAAACCGCTGACTGTCCTGATGGACAGTGGGGGCTGCCGTGTGGCTAGCTTGAAAGGCCGTGCGTTGCGGACGGACCTGCGGCCCGGAAGCAGCGGGAGCGCCTCCGGCTGGATGCGTTTGCACAGGGGCTGTTGGTTTGTCATAGCCGCAGGATTCATCGGCGAACGATGTTTCTTCGGCGTACGAAACGGCGTCAACATTAGCGCCTGGGTCTCGCTCGTACATACGACGGGCAGTGGGATCTGCCGCGTGGCCAGTTTGGAAGGCCGTGCGTTGCGGACGGACCTGCGACCGGGAAGCAGTGGGAGCGCCTCTGGTTGGATTCGTTTGCACAGGGGCTGCTGGCTTTTTGCCATAGCCGTTGGAATCATCGGTGAGCGATGATGTTTCTCCAGCGTGCGAAACGGCGTCAACATCGGCGTTTGAGTCGCGCCTGTACACACTTACGCCATCAATGGTGATGCTGTGCAATGCCAGCAACCTGCCCTTGATGATGGCGGCAGTTTCACGCTGTCCGGTCTTGCGACCGGACGGGTCCTTGGCGTCACGCTCGTAGAGGTGCGGGTAGATGTCTCCCACACGGAACGAGATGAATACCTTTCTCTTCTGTTCCACGTCTTCCTGCAGGCGTTCGACCATCTGGATGGCCTCTTGCCCGCTGACGCGCAGATCTAAGTAGGTGCAATCAGGCTGGTTGCTATTCCCGCGCAGAGCGCTGATGGCGCAGCAAAGGAACGGATCTGCCCGGCGTCCTTCTTTCTGACTGGGATAGACCCAGCGGACACGGTTGAGGTACCCAACGCCTGAGACGTGAAGGTTGAAGTGAGAGGAAATAGCAGTCATGGTGATCTCCATAGAGGATGGACCAGGAAATCACGCAGACCCGCACCACGACCGAAAGGTCGAAGACAGGGAAGCGCAATGTTCCCTGTCCGGGTTGCAGAAATACTCTGAAGCGAAACCTTGGAAGCTTCGCTTGTGCGCCTTTCAAGAGTTGAGACGCCGCGTGGTGCCATTGAGGCAAGTCACGCTGGAAAGTTAGCAAATTTCCGCCTGACTGTCAAGTTCACTCAAACAAGTCGGCATGCGATCCCGCACGTACAAATATCACCTCAGAATCGCCCCGTAGTTCGTACAGGAGAAGGAAATCACCACCAACATGGCATTCCCGGTATTTCCCGAGATTGCCGGAGAGCTGGTGATCCTTGTATTCAGAAGGCAGCGGCCCGTCATTGGCAAGCAGCAGGAGCATGGCCTTCTTGAGGGCAGCCATATCACGGCGGCCCGAATTCTGCAGCCGCTTCCAATCCGTCAGGAACTTGTTGCTGTAGTCATAGTTTCGCGGTAGCTTCGTGCGCCTGCTGGCGGGCGCTTGCTTTTTCGATTTCATCAAAAATTTTCTCCGGATGACAGAAGCGCGCATGGCTGATGCCTTCTGCCTCACGGATGGCGGCCAGCGTTTCCGCATTTGGAACGCGTTTCACATCAAAGGGCAGGCCATTGCTGCTGACTACCTGACGCAGAAACAGGCGAATGGCGTCACTGAGATTCAAGCCGCAATCCGCGAGGATCTGAGAGGCTTGAAGCTTCAGATCAGGCTCAACGCGCAAGCGCACGTCTGTGGATTTAAGGGTTGCAATCGACATGCTGAAACTCTCTATAGGTTTGTAGCGCCTCACCCCTGCAGGCAGGCAATCGGATGTAAGTGGATCGGGAGCAGTCGTAGCTTCATTGTAGCCACATTGACGGTGTATTGCATCCTGGTTGAAGATACATTGCAATTTGGTTCCACCATCAGAAAAGGCCTCCGAGAGGCCTTCCAATTGCAGTTGAATTGATTCATCGACCCGGGCAGTCAAACGCAATGCCCACGACGGTACTCTTGATGGCTCCCGCACTGTACGGGTGCGTGCTGCTGAGCGTGTTCTGGATCTGCACTACGTTGGCGCCCAGCTCCGCCGCCTTATTGCGCAGATCGTTGCGCGCTCCCTGTATCAGGGTCTCATCCCGGGTGAAGTCGCCGCTAAAGGCATTGCCTTGGCTGCCAATGACTTCGCCCAGCATCCTGCAGTTCTGCGGTCGCTCTGTCGTGATTTCTACGGCTGTTCCCTTTTGCGACACGGGTGTGGCCGAGCAGCCTATCAAAACCAGGGCGGTACAGCTGATGGTCAAGAACATTGATGGTTGCGTCATGTGATTTCTCCTGAGATCGCTGAAAAAGTCTGGTTTCCCCTTCGGGCCAAAGCGCCAGGCAGTGCAGCCCTGACAGCTTCCACCACATCCTGCTCGGTTTCCTGTTTGGATTGCAGCAGCTGCCACACGCTTTCGTCAATGGTTTTCTGGACGAGTGGAACGATCACGGTCACATCCCGCTTCTGCCCCAGGCGATAGGCTCTGTCTTCCGCCTGACGCATCAGCGCAGGCGTCCAGGGCAAGGAGGCAAAAGTCACGTAGTTGGCCGCCGTCAGCGTGATGCCGACTCCTGCGGCTGACGTCGTGCCAATAAATACAGTCACGGCAGAGTTGGTCTGAAAGGCGTCAATAGCCTTTTGTCGTTTGCTGCCCGTATCCGCACCTACCAAGGTGACACATCCTATGCCAGCCGCTGCGAAAACCTGCCGCATGGTCTGCACCGTGGCCATGTATTCACAAAAGATGATGAGCTTGTCTCCTTCGGAAAGACTCTCTGCCGTCTCGATCAGAAAAGGTGTCTTGAGCGCTTCCAGGCACTGCCTCAGCCTGGTGATCTTGGGCATGGCCTGCAAGGCCATGTCGTCCAGGATGGCACGGTAGCCGTCCAGCCCTTCCTCAGGTGAAACCCATCGCACTTGGCGCGACTTGCTACCCAGCTCGCCAAGAACGTCCTTTTGCCTGCGCAGCATCCAGCCTTTGAGCGAGCTGGCCAACTTTGCACGGTTTTCGGTGCTGCCAGCGTAGCCCCTGCGAAAGTCCTTGAGAGTCAGCCGCCCTAATGGGTGGCCTGTCAGGCGCAGCAGGGTGTGCAGCTCGATTTCGCGGTTGAGCAGTGGCGTGCCGGTGATGACGTAGCGTCGGGGAATGCGCGTGGCCATGATGAAGGCGTTGCGGGTGCGGCCTGCCTGGTATTCCTTCAGATAGTGCGCCTCATCGACCGCCATGACTTCGAACATCAAGCCAGGTTCTCGCACAAGAGCACCCAGCCGCTCGTAGTTGGCGATGACCCATTGACAGCCATACAGGGCAGTGATGCGATCTTCGCCTACAGTGCCGACAACTGCGTCAGGATAAACCATGCGGATCTCCTGCTTCCAGTTGATGCGCAAGGTGGCTGGACAAAGAATGAGTATTCTTCCTCGCCCTGCCGCCAGCCGTGCTGCCACCACGGTCTGGCGGCTTTTGCCTAGACCCATGTCATCTCCCAAGCAGGCGCCGCTTTGTCCCAGCAAATGGCGAACGCCAGCGACTTGGTAGTCGCGCAGACCCGCCCGTTCGCTGGCTGCCCACAAGCTGGCCTCATCCATCGGCATGGCCCCGCAGCCTTGCATCTGCGCAGACAGAAAGCCCGTACCTTGCGGCGCATTTCCAGTCTCGACTGGCGAGCCAAAAGACGCACCGGGCACCTTGATGGTCAAGGCCTGCGGCGCAGCGGCCACCAGGCTTTCCAGCACCACAGACTGTTCGTGAACGAATACGAACTCATCCTTGATGCCCGCCAAGCGCTGCAAGGCCTCCAGTATGTATTGCACGCCGCCTCTGACCTGCCAGGCTGAAGCTGGCTTGTGGAAATACCCCCCCAGCGCTCGCATGACCCGCACGCACGGCACGTCATAGGAGAAGCTCACCGCATGCTGTCCTTTGGACGGATCGCCTTTTGCCAGCGGAAACACCTGCACGTCCAGCAGCTGCGTGAAATAGTCTCTCTGTGGACAAGACAAAGCCGTCTGTAGCACCAGCTGCGCACTATCGAAATCGACATACTGACCCGCGTATACCTGTCGCAGCCAAGTCAGGCATTGATCGGTCTGCTGCCAGTCCACCATCCACATGCGGCGGCCGCAATGCCACCAGGCTCCGGCACGCGCCAGCTCGCGTCCCATACCTGGAACGACGTGCAATTGCAACCCTAGACGGTGGCCATCGCTGACAGCATGGGTCAGCAGTTCAGGCGGGCGAAGGGCGACCGGAGAAAATTCCACTGTCATCTTGTGCCACGTATCTGTTTCAATCAATCGATCATTCACTCAAGGGGGAACCATTTTTCAATTTTCTCTATTATGCAAATGATTTTTCGGCACAGCGAAATACACGCGCCTGCCATTCGCGTTACGGCATTTGACCTTGCCATCCACCACAAGCTGGAGCAATGCCATCTGCGTATCCTCTTTGTTCCAGCCCGTTGTTCTGCCGAGGTTGTCCAGCGTGTCCGCTTCGATACGAAGCAGTTTGAGAAGAATTTCCTTTTTATTTTCTACCGCCGAAAGAGATGAAAAATATCTGGATTCCATGAAAACTCCATTGCAAAACTGGCGATGCCTGGAGCGCCTGCATTCTTTCCAGGTTATCTGGCTAGTTACTCCTGCCCATCCTGTGATCTGGATTTGGGCGGTGCAAATACGATGGATTCGATTCTTGATAGCTGCAAGGCCACGTCTTCCGCCACGACCTTGATCACTTGCACTTCCTGTTCTGACTCATCCTTGGCCAGAAAGTCGCGCTCCTCGCCAATGACCAGCACGCGAGCGCCCTTGCGTAGATGCTTGGCGCAGGCTTCGGCCTTGCCGCCATAGATTTCCACCTCACGCCAGAAACCGCCAACTTGCACCATGTTGCCTGCATCGTCCTGTCCCCAGCGAGCGAACATCACTCGCATATTGGCAACCACGAAAGTTCCACCATCGGCCTTCTGGACGTGCTTGAGCTTGGGTGAATCGCCCAGATTGCCCTTGCCAATAAAAAGGTTCTGCATTTAATTCCTTTCTTTTACGGTGCCGTTAAAAAGACATCTCCGTCGCTGCACCAGTGCCACGGCTGTCTGCTCATCAAACTGCATCAATCTCTCTTATTGGTACCGTTCATCATTTCATGGGTCGCGCAAAAAGCAGCATCTGCCGGGTGCGCACATTACTTCGCAATAAACGCAGACGCTTGCGAGATTCGAGATGACGGACATTGACTTCAATGGCTTGGCGGGCCAAATCAGCGAACCAGCTGCGCATGGGTTCGGCATATTCGTAAAAAATGGCCTGCCCCTGCTCCCATGACAAATGCCGCTTGCTGCCGCTCACTTCGCGCCAGCGCAGAAACACGTAGCCCGTACTTCGTCGGCGATGCAGCATCAGGTAGATAGCCGCGCCTGCCACCTGTTTGCTGATGGCTGCCAGACGACGCATCTCCTGCTCCAGCCTGTCAAGCTCATCCTCGGCCTGTCGCAGTCCATGACGATTGCCCCTACCCGTAAAGGCCTTTGTGTCAACTCGCTCTTGACACCAATTGCCATATTCCCGATCTGCTTGCCTGCAGTCGTCATTGACAGGCTTGCCCAGCCGCAACATGCTGTCTGCTGCCCTTTCGATATTCAGCCCTTTCATTGACATATCCCTTTCATCAACGATTGCCGCAGCTTCCTGCTTCCCATCACACCAGTCCTGCCGCAGCTTCCTGGTCGCGTGCGCTATCACCAGTCTCATTGCCATCCGTGCCATCCACTTGCTCCAGCTTCTTTCCCACAGACTGGAGCAGCTGACGCTCCGCCGTCGATAGCACCAACCTTCTGCGTGAATGCCTGGGTTGCAGGCGGCCTGTGTAAACATCCGCAGGCACCATGCCGAAAATGCCACTTACGAATTCGACCCGCTTGACCGCCTGCTCGTCTGCGTCAGGCACGAAGTCGGCGCGGCTCAGGCTGCGGATTTCCTCGCGCGTCAGCCACCTGTCGAACCGGGTCGTTTCGTTGAATACACTGCGGATTGAGCGTGTGATGTCGGCAATGGCCCTGCGTGCTTCGTCATCGGAGCGCAGGTTCTTGCGGGCCAGTGTTTTTTGCAGGCGCACGTAGTAGTCGAATTCGACAATCAGCCCTGACACCGCATAGCCATACGGCGAGCGGTATCCCAGCTTGAGCGCCTGCGGCTGCGCTGATTGCAGAATGGAATAGTTCAAACCCTTCTTGCGTATCTCCGCCAGCACTGCGGCAGCTTCCTGCGTCTGGCGCGCTAGGCGCTTTTCAATTTCCTGAATCGTTTGTTCATGGCGCAACAGCGCCCAATCGGCATACGGGTTGTCATTGCCCGTCAGCAGCCACAGGCTGCGCAAGGCCGCTGCCGCACGCTTGCCACCCACGATGGGTGCTGCTTCCTTGCCCGGCTCGCGCATACGGCCCATGAACATGCGATAAGCCTCCTTGGTATGAAGGCTCATCTGGTCTTCTTCCTCATCCACCAGAGCGCCCAGCTGGTCCATTCCCCGGGCTTCTTCTGGCTGCACTACCGACTCAGCCCCCTTGCGCGTTTCGAACCTGGCCTGCATGTGCTCAAGCCTGTCCTTGCGGTCCACCAGTTCGACATAGCGTTCATAAAGTGGGTCGTTCTCCGGCATGGGGCCTGCCATGAAGTCAGCCAGCGCCGCTTCCTCGCCCGAGATGCTGTAGCCGTCTGGAAAAGGTGAATTCGCCTCCGTGACAAATGTGAATCCCAGCGCAGGTGCAGCCAAGGCTGCGGCAGTTTCCTGCGCCGTGGTTTCTGCAGCAGCCTTGCTGCCCAATCTGGATTTGGTTGCCATTGTTGAAAACTCCAAAGTGAGTGGTGTGGAATGAAAAAGGCCTCAGGCAACGCCCTTGCGACGTTCCTGGAAGGTTCCGGTCTGTCTGGTGTGCCCCACATCACTTCTCCTGAACGACTGTTGTGGCATTGAAGTGCTCCAGGAACGGAAATCCATCAGTACGGATGCCAGGCAGGAGTGGGCTGACAGGTGTGCGCAGCAGCGCCTTGACGGCTTCGCGGTCCACCTTGACGTGGGTGCGATAGTTGGCGTGAACATGGATATCCATTAGGCCGAGATCAGATAAACGATTAAATGCACGTTGAACCTGCTTGCTCTCTAACCGGCCGCCTAGTAAATCCAAAGCCATTTGTGTTTTTGAAGTTTTGAACTCCACTTCATCACCATGCTGCTGAAGCACCGCATGCAAAACGACAGCATCGCTGTATTTGCGCAATCGATGCAGAAGTTCTATGAAAAGCTGCTGACTGGTCATTTCAATCTCCTATTGCATAAAAATTCATCAAGTGGGACAAAACGTCCCACGTGGTAAGGCTTACCGTGTGGGACAAAATATCCCACTTGCGTAAAAATTCATCAAGTGGGACAAAACGTCCCACGTGGTAAGGCTTACCGTGTGGGACAAAACGTCCCACTTGCATAAAGATTCATCAAACGGGCAAAAGGTCTTCATTTCCCGCCTGTCTTATTCACGAGCTGCTGTCTTAACTGCTTTAGCCTGGCCCGGATTTCAGACGATGGCGGGCTACTCTGGCGCTGCCCAGCAGTCGGGTCGGCTGAGGCCGCAGCAGTAGGCTTGCCACTCATGGCAGCCTCCACGGTCTTGGCCACTTTTTCGCGGTTAATGCGATCGGCAGCCACCTTGTCGGCCAGCGCCAATGCCAGCTTGCCTTGGAGATGCTTGCGAATCAGGGCGTGCAGATAACCAGCAGGATTGCGGATGAGCTTGCCTTCCATGCCAAGCTGGGGCCTTCCAGCTCGTCTAGCAGCGCCTGTCTGACGGCGGCAGGCGCTCTGGCTGCGATGCGGCGCACTGCTTCGTGCCACAAAGCATCCAGGTTGCGTGGCATGGTCATGCTGGACAGCCCAGTCCCCTGTTCTGGCCCCGTTGCGGTCGGCAGGGAATACCCCGGAGAAGGGGGCTGTTGATGCCGACGACGACTTGCCCTTTTGTCGAAACTGGAAACGCCATCGCGCGTGGTTGTTGTAGTTTTATTGTTTTTCTCTTTTATATGGTTTCGACAAAAGGGCAAGTTAGTTTCAACAAAAGGGCAGGCAAGTTCTGCGTTTTGGGCATTCCGGATGCCTTGATTCGACAAAAAGGCAGATTCAAGTTTCGACAAAAGGGCAAGTGGCCGCACGAGTCTCAGAGGAGCAGCGTCCTGGACCTCTGGCCTGGATTCGACAAGACGAAATGGCTGCTGCATGGCGGGCGATGCCCCAAACATCCTGCGCACCTGTTGGACGGTTTCCTGCGCATGAGACGCCGTATCCAGCCAGCGCCTGAACAGCGACATCTGTGTCCTTCCATCCGTGCTGCCCAGCGGTTTGCTTGCGCCGGGCTGACACAACCAGCGTGTCACAGCAGCAGATTCCGCTGGCGCAGCTTCCTTTCCATTCCCGCCACGAACCAATCGCAGACAGGCTTCGCTGGCTTGTTCAATGGCTGTTTCACGTTCATGCCGATCCGGCACCAGGATTTGCATGAGGATCTGCAAGTCCAGGCGAACCAAGCTGCCTTTGTGTTCTATCAACAAGCCTGCCTGTTTCAGGCGTTCGCGTGCATTGCGCTGGGATTTGGGTCCCAGGCACAGCGTTTCGGCCACCTCCCTCTGAGACAGGCAAAACAGTCCCCCTTCATTCATCAGCGCATGGCGCTGACGCTGAAGCAGCAGCGACAGATAAAGCCCGGCCGCAACAGAGCCTGCACAACTTGCCAGCGGCCTATAGAAGCAAATGCTGCTGCCTAGCCAAGGAGCAAAGGCGTCCCAGGTCGTCGCGACGCCATGTTCGTCGGCATGAAACCCTGCCCATTGCGCCAGCGCAGGCAGATTCACACGGAAATGAAGCTTGGCGGGCTTGCCTGTCAGCGTTTCTTCCATCAGTCCCAGCGCCCGCAGCAGCTGGCGCACGCCGGCCTGCTCGCGCGTCGTCAGCCCGGTTGCCTGCTGGCATTGGGCGGCCGTCATGTAGAACCATCCGCCACGCCTGGGCTGCTTCAGGGCAAGATGCCGAGTCCAGTACAGAGCGTGTCCCAGGAAAAGCGCCGCCTTGAAATTGCCTAGCCTGGCGGCCAGGGCAGGATGAAATTGGATAAATCCCTGCTGCGCCAGATGACGCGTGACATCCACTGGCGTCAGCGCATGCTGCGTCTGGGCGCGAGACTCGTCAATCCGGACTGGCAAGCTCACGATGCGGGCCTTTGCTCAGTTCAGGCACGGCGGCCTTGTGGCTGGACGAAGTCCTGCTGGTGTAGCCGTTCGGCCAACGGCCCGGCCTGTTCCAGCAGCTGGCGGGCAATCTGGTTCAGATGCAGCCGGTAGACGGTCGTCCTGCGTTGCATGGCCTGCTCGCTCAGCAGCCCTTGGCGGATTAGTTGCCGACGGCAACTGACCTGCTGCGCGCGGCTGATGCCTGTTTCAGCTTCACAGGCGGCCGCAGACATGGCGAATACATAATCACCGTTACTCTCAAAGTCCGATGCGCTGGCACGAGCTACGCGGTTCATGGCGCTCGAAAGCCACAGGGCAGGCAGCACGCCGCCTGCAATATCCACATAGGCGCGCTGAAAGGCAATCGGCGGCTGCCCCAGCCACTGCAGCATGGCTGCCTGTCCCAGCAGGTTGGGCAGACGTTGCGCCAAGGGCAGGGGAATGATTTTTGCAGTGCGCGTGGATGTGGCGTTTGTCGTCATGCGAAACCTCTTTTGTTCAGCGCAGGCTGCCCATGTCACTAACCTGCCAGCGGGGTGTGTCATCAAACTCATTAAGCACACTGCACAGCGTGTCGATGCGCAGTGCTGGCCAGGACTGATGCAACTTGTAAAGCTTCTCGCGTGACGCAGCGCAAGGCATTTCGCTGGAAATCCGATGCCAGTGACGATGGATTTCATCGCGTACATCCGTCGCGGGCATCTTTCCGCGTGCGCTGGCTTCAGGTGGCAGCAGTTGGGCGCGCAAGGCGCGCACGCTCTCGGCAGGCAGCCGGAAGAAATCGCAAATCATCCGGACAGATGCGCCGTTCTTTACGAAATATTCAAGCAGGAGCGTGTCGCTTCGGACCCGGTCAAGCTGATTGAGATGGCTCGCGATTTCCTGCTCGTCAATAACCAGCCTGATCGTTAGTCGAGGCGCGTTGGCCAGTCTGATGAGATCGCGCGCCGGCCTGTGGCGCAGCGCATCCAGAAAATCCGGACTGAATCCCGCCTGAAGCAGCTCATCCATGTTCTCGTCGATCTGCTCGACGATGTCTTCCAGTGCCAACCGTTTGATGATGGGGTTCGTGATTTGCAGCATGGCCCGTTCTCCTCATTCGAACAGCGGCTGGAAACCATCGGGTGCACGGTCAGGTTCGGCCGTACGCAGCTGCTCCAGCTTGTCAAGCAGCTGAAGCATCAGGCCGCCCAGATCAGGATCCGCAAAAATCATGGCCAGTTCGCCCAGCGCCATCTGGGGCATGACAGCTTCATCCACGGGAACGCCACAGGCTTGCCAAGCCTTGCTGAATGCAGGCGGGTCTTGCATCAATTCACGCGACCAGGACACGCCTTGGCTGGCAAGAGGAAGGTGACCGCGCAAACGCGCATCCAGTTGGCCTGACAGGGCTGTCAGAAACTTCCAGACGGCTGCGCGCAGCTGCGGCCGCGGCACTGGCTGACCATCTACCATGGCCATGTCCCGCGGGAAATCCGTCATGTAGCCAAAAGGCATGCCTGGCGACTGAAGCATGACGTCGTGCAGCGGCACGACACTGTTGATTTGTTCAATCAGCAAGCGAATGCTGTCCAGCAGGCCAACCATCAAAGACGGCTCTGCAGCAGCGGTCTGCGGCTGAGGTGCAGGAGCGCTCATCAGCATGCCTTGCAGGCGAGGCTGTTCAGGCTGCTTGCGCTTGGGAGATGGAGAGCGGTGCTGCCGGGCCGTAGCCGTAGAAGAGACAGGAGGCACGACGGCTGCGTATGAAGGCGAAGCTGGCGCAGCTTCTGGAATCACCGGCAGCGCTTTCAGGTCTTCTGCGCTGATGCGAGTATTGGCCGCCAGCGCATCCTGCATGATCCGCAGCCTTTCTTCATCAACGGCCAGCGTCCGCGCCAAAGCGGAACGCAGATCGACAAGCAGGGCTTGTGTGTCCAGAGTGATACGCGGCCCTTCGGGGTCATCTTCCTGGCGCTTTCTGGTTGCCTCATTCAGCCGATCACCATGCTGCTGGAGCACTTGCAAGAATGCCTGCTTGGCTTGGGTAGCCTGACCGAATTTTTTGGCAAGTAGCTCCAGATCGGAATATGAGGGTCTGATGACTTCATTAACTTCTGTTGCTGTCAGCCATCTGCCGATAGGCCGCAAATATTCGATGCAGAAATTGAAATTCTGGATAGTCTTTATTCCATATCCGAGGCCCCGTTTCTTCAGTTCCGCATGCAAATCGCTCGAAGAGACTGGCTTGCCGCACTCCTTTTCGAATTCGCACCTGAACTGATGCACGCCTTGGGCTTTTTCCCAGAACGTGATGTCGCCCCGGTTCTCGTTTTCCACTAGGTGCGCCGTGATGATCTGCGCATCTCCCGGCCATGCCTTGACAACAACCTGAAGCATGGCAAAACGCTGATCACCCTCGGCAAACAACTCCTTGGCAATCATTAGCCGCGTGTTGCCACCGCCATAGGTCGTATACCTGCTGTGCTTGTCACGCCGGGTGACTGTGAGCATGTTGGTGATGCCGTCGGCCTTGATGCTGGCTTTGATTTCTTCGTAGCGTGGATTCAGACTTGTGCGTGGGTTGTGCTTGTATGGCTCGATTTCGCCAATCGGCAAGACGGTAAGCGATCCGTCTTCATCAGGCTTCAGATTGGCACTGGCATTGCGCGGCTGCGCCTGAACGCCAAAATTAGCCAATGCCCGTTCCAGCGTGGCCTGTTCTTTCTTGCTGCTCATGGTGGATGCAGATGGATTGCTGCCTGACTGATCAGGCAGTTTCAGCAGCCGCGCCCTCTGCGCGGCAGTAAGGGTTTCCGGCGTACGCGACATGACCTGCCTCCATCATTGGGCATGTGCATCGGCTTGCCGGAAGGTTTGCGGCTGTGCGGCCTTGGGACGCAAGGCTTCGGGCAGCTCGCCCCGGTGGTTGGGAGCGAACTTGTCTTGCAAGGCGGGGATCAGCTCCCAGAGCAGCGCATGCATGGTGTCACCCGCCCGGCTGGGGTCGATCCAGTGGACGGGCACTTGAGCCGTAGCAGCTTTCTTGTAAGCCACGGCTGAGGGCACCGTGGTGTCCAGCACAGTCACGCGGCCACGGAGAGTCATGAATTGCTGCCGTATCAACTGTGACATGGCGCGGCTATCTACCGTGTTTTCAGCCCGGTTGATGACGGCTTTCATGGCGGGAACAGCCAGTCCCATGTTGGTTGCGCACTCATGGCGATCCAGCAGTTTGAGCGTGCCATCCACAAATTCGCGTGCAGAAACGATATCGGGCGAAGCAGGCGAGATAATCAAATCGGACGCATTGACAGCTGCATCCTGTAAATAACCTACCGCGCCTTGAGTATCAATGATGGCTATGTCGTACTGGTCATCCACGGCTGCATTGCGGATGGCAAGGCGGATTCGTATCAAACGATCCAGCCTATCAGAAAGCCAGTCCTGAAGTTTCCCGTCACGTGTATCGGAAGTGACGACGTGAAGGAATCCACCCTGAACATTCAAGCTGGCGTGATTGCCCGGAAAGTCCTTGGGCGGCAGCTCAATATGGCTGATGCAGTCTGACGTGAGCGCGCCCATCATGACCATTCTGGTTAGGCCATGCTCAGCCTGGTGAGAGAGCGCAAAATAGCGGGAAAGGGATGGTTGAACGTCCGCATCGATAAGCAAGACGCGGTAGCCTATGTCTGCCAATAAGCCCCCTAAATTGGCAGCTATAGTAGTTTTCCCTACGCCACCTTTGGTGGCAACCACTCCAAAAACGAACATCTCGACCTCACCGTACCGTAGTTGATACCACAGCTCGGCGGATCAGAAATTTAGCTATTACGAGGTATTACTAGTATATGTCGCAGAAGGCAAATTATGCGGATACAACAAACTGGGTAGTTTGCTCTCATCTCTAGGATGGTGTAGAGATTTTGAGCAGACTCTTAAAGCTTGCTTTAAGCCGTAGCGTGCGCTTGCTGATGCATCGCATGATCCATGACGACCAGAGCAAGCAATGCTTCCAGGATGGGCGTGGCGCGAATGCCGACGCAAGGATCGTGGCGGCCTTTGGTGATGAGTTCGACCGCTTCGCCTGCCGTGTTGATGGAAGGACGGGGAATGAGGATGGAGCTGGTGGGCTTGATGGCGACGCTCACCTCCAGGTCTTGCCCCGTGCTGATGCCGCCCAGGATGCCGCCCGCGTGGTTGCTGGCAAAACGCGGGCGGCCCGCTTCGCCCGGGAACATGGCGTCGCCATGTTCGCTGCCTTTTTGGGTGACGCAGGCAAAGCCGT
>ERZ773068.55-NODE-55-length-61833-cov-20.927952_pt1 | contig 61833 bp, 47 predicted proteins | sample MGYA00580620_ERZ773068 | MGnify/ENA primary metagenome ERZ773068 (study PRJEB29015, sample SAMEA2737983) | human oral metagenome | biome: human oral; feature: human-associated habitat; material: dental | place: China | collected 2101 ... | reverse complement strand
ATCACTTCGACATGTGGAGCCTGACGTGTAAGAACGACACGGAGACCATCCGTGCTTACTCGATGGCCAACTACCCCGCCGAAGGGAACATCATCACACTCAACGTACGTATCGCCACGCCTCCTATGGACCGCGCTACGCACAAGTGGCTCCCCGTCTCTCCCGGTATCTCCTCCTCGTACATCTTCTCCCTCAAGCCCGGCGACAAGGTACGCATGAGTGGTCCTTACGGGGACTTCCACATCCAGGACACGGATGCCGAGATGCTCTATATCGGTGGGGGTGCAGGGATGGCACCACTGCGTGCACAGATCCTCCATCTCTTCCGCACGCTCCACACGAGCCGCAAGGTATCCTACTGGTACGGGGCACGAAGCAAGAAGGAGATCTTCTACGAAGAAGACTTCCGTGAGATCGAGAAGCAGTTCCCCAACTTCAGCTTCCACATCGCCCTCTCCGATCCTCAGCCCGAGGACAATTGGACGGGCTACACGGGCTTCATCCACCAGGTCATCTACGACAACTACCTCAAGGATCACGAAGCGCCCGAAGATATCGAGTACTACATGTGCGGTCCTGGCCCCATGGCCAACGCCGTGAAGGTAATGCTTGAGAACCTCGGCGTCGAGCGCTCGCAGCTCTTCTTCGACGACTTCGGCGGCTAGTAGTTCCGCCCCGGGGAATACCCCTTCTGGGGGAGCCCCGACGCAAGACACGCCTCCCCACCGCAAGCCCAGCGCCTGCGGTGGGGAGGTTCTTTTTTGGGGGAAGAGCGCTTCTCTTGGGAGGGAAGGTGCAAGCCCTCGCTGGGCAAGGCGCAAGCCCTCGCTGTGCAAGAAGGAAGTCGTCAGCCTACAAGACACGCCCCATTGCCGGGCAAGGCGGAAGGCATCACCCGGCAAGGCGCGCTTGCATTCTAGGCAATAATCCCTACCTTCGTGGCGGAATTCTAACATCAAAGCTTACCAGCATGATTGCAACACTTATCACAGGCGCCATCGCCGGATGGCTAGGCGGCACGATCTATCGAGGCAGCGGACTCGGTCTTCTTGGGAACATCATCGTCGGCATTCTCGGCAGTGGCGTCGGCTCTTGGCTACTGGCTGAGGTCTTCGGCACCTCGCTCGGCGAAGGCTGGGTCGGATCGATCTTGACCGGCGCTATCGGCGCCATCGTCATCCTCTTCCTGATCAACTTGGTCGTCAAGCAGAAGAAATAAGGTCGCACTAGGCGCACCGAAAGGAATTGGCAGTAGGGCAAGGAGCACGTCTCCCCCTACTGCCAACTTTTTTGTTAGCCCCCCCACCCCACTTCTCGGCTTCTTCCGCCCTCACGGACTGCCCCCGTCGACCTCCTTCTGAGGCAAGAAAACCAGCCCCTCTTCGCCCATGGGAAGCCCCCTTTTCGCCCGTCAAATTTCCCCTTCTCAGAACCCGCATTCCCAGCGGGTTTGCAAGGCGTCAAATTTCCGTATATAAGAAAATTTATTTCCGTATATACGAAAAAATACTTTCGCATATGCGGAAATTTATTTTCGTGCGCACAGAAATAAATTTCCTTCCGCAAGAAAATTTTTCGCTCTGCGGAAGGGGAATACTTTCCCTTCGGAAGGGGAGCCATTTTCGCTCGAAAGGAAGGGAATTTCTCTTCGGACAAAAGTTCCCCGTCTTGCGGAAGGAAGGGAACTTTCCTTCGAAGGAAAATAACTTTTCCAAGGCAGGAAAACTTCTTTTCCAGGCAAGGAAAGTTCTTCGCCTTCGCCTTGAAAAGAAGTTCCGAAGGCGAAGTGGGCGGGCTTCCTTCGCCAAAGCGCAAGGGCTGAGTCGGCAGGGGCGGAAGCTTACAAACGAAGAAGCCCCCGAGTAAGCAGGAGCGCTTACTCGGGGGCTTTTGCTTGGAGGCGAACCTCAGAAGGGAAGGTGACGGCCTTCGACGAGGAAGGGAATGAGCCTTCGAAGAGAGAGGCAGTAGCCTTCAGATCGGAAGGAGGCGAGCCTCAGAAGGGAAGGCGAGGAGCCTGGGGAGGTACTACTTGACCTCGCAGGCACCGCCGGCGCAGGAGACAGCACCGAGCTCGTCGGCGTTGGTGTACTGCTTGCCGGAGAAGTCTACGCTCTTCCAGTCAACGGGCTTATACGTCTTCTTGAGGAGTTCGAAGAGGTGAAGGTTGTTGACGCTCTTGAGCACGTTCACCGCCTTGTAGATGTCGCCACGATAGTAGTTGTGAGCGAACTTCTCGATACGGCGCACGATGTCTCGCTTGGCAGCGAGATTCTCGACCTTATCCTGGAGCTTGGAGGAGAGGATGCCACGTACGTGTTCGCGCTCGAGCTCGGGAGCATCGCCGGTGAGGTGCTTCTGGATGTACTCGTCGACGGCGTAGTCCGATACGAAGAGTTGCTCGCCACGCCCTTGGGCAGACTCGCAGGCCTTCCAGAGGTCACCGAAGACTTCGATCGTGTCGACCACGAGACCGGAAGCGAACATGCTACCGACGCCGTACTCGCGCAGGATCTCTTCGGCCGAGGATACCTTGCACATGGGAGCCTGCGGTAGGTCCATGTCTCCGTAGGTCGAGAGGAAGGAGACGCCCGCTATATAGTCCTGGTTGTCCCAGACCCAATCGCAGACTACGTCCCACTGGTCGTTGGGGACGTCGACGGTGTTGGAGACGTTGTTCTTGATAGGCGACTCCATGTCGGTCATGCCGGGGATGACCCAGCTCTGCTGTACGATCTTGACGTACTCGAGGAGCTTGACGCCACTGAGTTCGCTACGAAGGAGGGTCTCTTCGCTTTCCTCGATAGGGAAGAAGATCTTCTTATCGGTGGCGGGCTTGAAGATGTTAGGCTGGACGGCCTTGGGGTTCGCTTCTTCGTAGGCCTTGAGGTTAGGCTCTTCGACGTTGGCTTCCACACTGCGCAGGTAGCGCTTAGCATAGGCTCCGTGGATACCGGAAGTCATACCTAGAAGGAGGCTCACCGTACCGTCGGGCTTGACACACGTCGTGCGAGATGCGGGGTTGATGCCGAGGATGCGTGCACACTGGGAGTTCTGCTGGCGCACCTGCATGGCCCCTACTGCGAGGATGTCCTTGTTGGTAAGGATCTGGGGATTGTTCATGATCCCGCCGATGGAGACACCGATGAGGGGGTCGGCCTTGATGATGTTGGTCGTCGCGGGGCTGAGGTAGGGGAAGTCCATGTAGGTAGCCTGCACGGTAGCCAGCGTCGAGGCACAGCGACAGATCTTGTAGAACTCCTCCTCCGTCGTGCACTCAAGCCCGTTGATGGAGGCGAGGTTACACACCTGCCAGCCCGTATCGCCATTCTTATCCGTGGGGAAGAAGCCAATCTCGCAGCAAGGGTTGCACCCGACGCCGAACTTATCTCGCCAGTATAGCCCGGGGTCACCGCTGGTACGCATTGCTTCGAAGAGGGACTCGTAGAGGCTACGGTCGACCTCCCCGCGGTTCAGCGCCGCAGACATATTGAAGCGAGCACGCTGTGGGTTCGTCGTGAACCAGTCGCCGTGCTTGCAGTTGACCATCTCGCTGTCCTCGGGAGAGAAGAGGATCATCAGTGCCGAGCGACGTACGCCACCGGAGAGGACCGAGTCCGCTAGATGAGCGATGATGTCCGTGCACTGCAGTGCCGAGAGGCGCTTCTGTCCGTCGGCGACGGCGCCCTTGAGGAGGGCACGGATGCGGTCGAGCGCTAGGCGAAGGCCGTCGGGCCCAGGAGCGATGAAGCGACCAGCGATCTTAGCGCCCTTGGGTCGGATCTCCGAGTAGTCGAAGACAGGCTTCTTGACACCAGCGACGAAGAAGTACTCTAGGAGACGATGGATAGCGTCCGCCCAGCCCTCGATGCTGTCGCCGATGACGTAGGCTTCGCTCTCCTTGTTGAGCTCCTCGGCCGTGAGCAGGGGAGGGAGCTTGTCCACGTGAGGCTGTTCGACGGAGAGGCCACAGCCACAGCCACTCAGCAGGAGCCATTCGGTCTCACGGAAGACTTCGAGGCGGTCGCAGTGCGAGTAGCTACAGTTGTAGGACTTGGCCGACGACTTCAGCACCGGCTCGCCACCGAACTGAAGGTTGCGCTGAGAGCCTACGAACTTCTTCTGCTTATAGTAGTCGATAGCCTCGTTGAACTGGGTCATGAACCACTCATTCTCTAAGGCTTGGGGAGCGAAGCGCTCTAGGTGCGTCAGGTGCATCTGGTGGATGCGCTCGACACTCTCTTCCCAGGTCTCCTTGCGACCTAGATCTTCACGAAATAGGGAATACTTACTTTGGTAAACGTATTCAGATAAAGCGCGTTTGCTCTCTGTCATGATGGGGGAAATGTTGAGGTAATGATAGGAAGCCCTCCAGGAGAGCCCCCGTGAAAATGTTGTGCAAAGCTACAATGAAAACCGCAATTTTGCACTATGGTTCTACCCCCTCCGCACCCCCTCTTTTGGGGTCGAGGAAGCCCTCCTCGAGGAAGGGGGGAAGCCCCCTTCTCGCTTAGCCACCCGATTAGAGCAGGGAGCGAAGAAGCGCTAGGATGACTTATCCACATCCATAGACTAAACAAGCACCCCTAATAGATCCCGTCTATTATCCACAAGGCCTCCCTCCCCTCCCCCTCGCTTGCTCCCGCTGGTTATCGGGGATGCACGACACGAGGGAGGCAACAGTAGCGCCTCAAACGAATTTGCAGTAGCGCCTCGAGGGAGGCGCTACTGGTGCCTCCCGAGCTTCGAAATCGAGGAGCCCAAGGCGAGGGCCGGGGAAGAAGGCTTCCTTAGCTGAGGGAAGTGAAGCGGGCGCCCTTCCATTCCCCGTCCAGGCGAAGACGAATCGCTGGAGAAGCCCTACCTTTACAGAGCAAAACATACGCTCACCTAAGAGATACACGAGATGAAACCCTTACCTAGAGGATCCGTCTACGGACTGCTCCTCGTCGCTGGGCTGGCTCTTCTGGTCACCGCCCTAGCTCAGCTCCCCGCCTGTCGCCAGCTCAGCCTCAGCCCCATGATCCTCGGCGTCGTCCTCGGGATGATCCTAGCCAACACCATCCGCCACCGCCTCCCCGATGACTGGAGTGGCGGGCTTCAGATCGCAGGGAAGCAAATCCTGCGTGCCGGGATCGTCTTCTACGGCTTCCGCCTCACGCTCAGTCTTGTCTTCCTCGTGGGGAAGGAAGCGATCCTCATCGATAGCCTCATCGTCCTGGGGACCTTCATCCTCGGGAACTTCCTCGGGCGCCTCCTAGGGCTCGACCAAGACGAGCGCCTCCTGATCTCCTCAGGCTCCGCTATCTGCGGGGCAGCGGCGGTGCTAGCTACCGAACCCGTCGTCGAGGCTAAGCCCCACAAGACTGTCGTCGCTGTGGCCACGGTGGTACTCTTCGGGACGCTGTCGATGTTCGCCTATCCCCTCCTCTACCGCTCTGGGCTACTTGAGGCGCTCTCGCCGAGGGGCGTAGGCATCTACACGGGGGCTACCGTCCACGAGGTGGCGCATGTCGTCGGCGCTGGGGCTGCGATGGGCCCTGAGATCGCTGCCACGGCTACGATCACCAAGATGATCCGTGTCATACTCCTTGCCCCGACCCTGCTGGCCCTGAGCTATCTCCTGAGGCGAGGGCGAAGGGGAAGCGGGGACAAGGGCACGAAGAAGATCCAAGTCCCCTGGTTCGCCTTCTACTTCGTCGGCGTCGTCCTACTTAATTCCCTCCTCTTCACGCTAGCAGAGGGCTCCGCCCTGGAGAACCTCTATCGTGAGGTGACGGGACTGATAGAGAAGCTCGACACCTTCGCCCTGACGATGGCGATGACGGCTATTGGGATGGATGCCACGCTGGCGAAGTTCCGTCAGTCGGGGGCTAAGGCCTTCCTCCTGGCCTCCGGGCTGTATGTCTGGCTGGTCTTCGGAGGCTATCTGCTGACCTTGCTCCTCGTGTAAGGCCTTCACCTCTACAAAGCTTCGTCCTGAGGGGAAGCTGAGGGCAGGGGAACGGCTAAGCGAGCCGAGCACGGACGGATTCGCTCGCCTCCTCCTCAGCTACACTCGCTTGTAAATCGACCGTTTTCCCTCCGAAGCTCCTTCCGAGGCACTAAGCTAAGAACGAAGGGAGGCCTTCGCCAAACGGGAAGGGAAGCCTATACAAAAAGCATCGCCCCGCCTGTGCCGACGTGGTACAGGCGGGGCGGTGTGCGCTAGGGAGGTAGCCCTAGAGGCTCGATCAAAGGCGGAAGGTGAAGATCTGCGTGCTCTCACGCATCTTCCTGGTCAGTTGCATCAGGTGAGCCACCCACCAGACCTCTGCCATCAGGTCGACGACAGACGTCTTGCGCTCGAACTGTGCCGAGGGGAGAAGCCTCCGGATGTCCTCCTCTGAGTCAATCCCGCCGACGAAGGTCGCCTCCATATTCTTCAGGGTGTCGTGCATCTTGGAGCGCTTTGCCCAGAAGCTACTCAGAGCGTCGAAGATGACGACACAGCGCCCAGCGAAGTACTGGCTGATGTGCTCCAGCAGGAGCCGGATCTGGTCAAGGGTGAGGTAGGCGAAGACCCCTTCGATCGTGATGAGCACATGCGTCTCTGCCGTGATCTCGCTAGCGATCCTCTGGAGCCACCCTTCCTCTAGGAGGTCGGAGCCAATCGCCGTAGCACGCTCGCCGAGGAGGCGCTGGCGTAGCTCGATGACATTAGGGAAGTCGACGTCGTAGTGGACGGCGCCGTAGGTAGCTCCCGCTATGCGCTCCCCTCGGGTGTCGAGCCCACAGCCGGCATTGACGGTGACGAAGGGCTTCCCCAGCGCCTGCAGTTCTTGGGCATGACGGGTAAGCTCTTCGTCCATGTAGCTTGCCCGCTTTAGGCAGCCATAGTAGCTAGGGCTCTTCTTGGGGGAGAACTTCTGCTGATTATAAGTGATCTCCTCGTAGAGCTCCGCAGCACGCTTATCGCCGAGGATCGGACGCTTGCTCTTGAGGTCGAGCGCACGCATCGCTAGCGGTATGATGAGGGTCTCCTGGACAGCTCCCAGGCCCTCTAAGTTGGTTTGTCCCATGGTTTGTTCTATTTCTTGGTCGAAGCCAGACCTTTTACTGGGACAAAACTAGTACTTCTCCCAAGGCACTCCAATACCTATAAATACTGATTTTCACCTACCAAACCCTACCTCGGGGGATAAACGAAGGACGCCCCATGCTCCTAGAGCATGAGGCGTCCTTGTCTTAGAGGTCAGTGGAGACTAGGCCCAGTATTCTTCGCCACGGACGACACGTCCACGGTGCATGACGAAGTGCAGGTGTAGATCTTCGTCGAGGAAGAGGATATCGGCATCACGCCCCTCTGCTATGCTTCCCTTGGTATCCTGAATACCCATGATGCGAGCAGGTGTGTGCGAGGCCATATATACAGCATCGATGAGAGGGATGTTCGCCTTCTGCACCGCCGTACGGATCAGTAGGTCCATCGTGGCGATACTACCGGCTAGAGCAGAGCGGTCCGAGAGCTTGCAGACACCATCCTCTACAATGGCGTGCCCCGTAGGATCCTTGAAGTCTACCGTGCCCGTATAGAGGAGGGCGTCGGTCGTGAGCGCCATATGTTCGCGCCCCTTGACAGCGTAAGCCAGGTGCACCATCACTGGAGGTACGTGGATACCATCACAGATGACTTCGATGTCGAAGTCGGGCATATCGAGGATCGTCTCTACAGCTCCGGGCACCTTGTAGATACCGACCTTGTGAGAGACCTTCATGGCGTTGTAGAAGTGCGTCCCTAGGGTATAGCCGTGCTCCCAAGCAGCCTTGACATCCTTGTCGTTGGCCTCGGTGTGCGCTAGAGCTACCACGACGCCACGCTCCTTGACATAGCGCCCGAACTCCAGCGTCCCTTCTACCTCGGGGGCAGCGTCCCAACGCTTGATGATGCCCATACCACGCTCCATGATCTTAGTGTATTCCTCTGGGCGAGCCGGACGGATGAGCTCTGGTAACTGTGCCCCAGCCATCTTTACTGCGAAGTAGGGACCTTCGAGGTGAAGACCTTCGACGGTAGACTCTTCATCCTTCATCAGGACCTCTGTACATTCGATCCCATGCATGATGGTCTCGTAGCTGGAGGTAGAGAGTGTAGGGAAGATCGTCGTCGTGCCATACTGTAGGTGATACTCAGAGGCGGTGCGGAAGGCTTCTACCGTACCGTCCATGTAGTCCGCCCCTGCTGCCCCGTGGACGTGGGTCTCGATCCCACCAGGGATGATGTAGGAGCCGCGGGCATCGATCGTGCGGGCACCCTCGATGGGGAGATCCGTATTGAGGACAGCCTTGATCTTCTTGCCTTCGACGAGGACTGAGCCTCCATCGATCCAACCAGAGGGTGTATAGATACGCCCTCCTACAATCTGTATATACATATGCTTATGTAGTGTATTTGTTTTAGAATGCTCTTAGGTACTGACCGACCAGATGGACTGGAAGTCCCATGACGGTATAGAAGGAGCCTTCGATCCGGCGAATAGCCCGATAGCCTATCCATTCCTGGATACCATAGGCGCCGGCTTTATCGAGTGGGTGGTAGTGGCGGACGTAGTAGTCGATCTCTTCGTCCGCTAGAGGGAGGAATTCGACCGTAGCGGTGTCGGAGAAGCACTCCATACGCTCCGTGGTCGTAAGCGTCACGCCTGTCGTGACTGAATGACTTCGCCCACTGAGCTGACGAAGCATCGCTCGTGCTTCTTCTTCGCTCTTGGGCTTCCCTAGGACTTGGTCCTCGATGAAGACCAGAGTATCTGCTGTGATCAGTAGGGTCTGATCATCGAGCAGTGGCCGATAGGACTCGGCCTTATGCTGAGCTATGTACAGCGGGATCTCTTCGGGACGAAGAGTAGCAGGATAAGACTCGTCCACCCCCTCAAGGAGGACTTGCTCAAAGGGCAAGTCTAGTCCCCGAAGAAGCTCAACACGTCGGGGGGACTGTGAGCCTAGGATGATGCGATACTTACTGAGGTGCTGCCACATAGACGGGAGAGTCGAGGGAGGAAGGCTACCAACCAAAGCCTGCGGAGAGGGACCAATGGCCATTAGCTCTTAAGGTTTGCTCGATGACATCTCTGACGACGCCATAGCCTCCGTCACAGAGGGAGATATAGGTAGCTATACTCTTCACCTCGGGGGCGGCATCAGCGGGTGCGCACGGTAGAGCCACGAGCTTCATGATCGGGATATCTGGTATATCATCGCCGATATAAGCAATCTCTTCGGGACGAAGGCCGGACTCACGGCAGAGGACCTCGAGCTGAGCTGCCTTGTCGGAGACACGCATATAGATATGGGCAACTCCCAACTGGCGGAAGCGCTGTGTCATCGCTTCACTTGCTCCTCCGGAGATAATAGCCAGGGTATAGCCTTGCTTGACGGCATACTGCATCGCATAGCCGTCCTTGACATTGACGGTACGCATAGGCATGCCATCGGGGCCTATAGGGCTGACCGTAGCACTCACCACGCCATCCATATCGAGAACAAAAGCACGGATTCGGGAGAGGTCAAAGGGGATACTGCTCATACTTCCTTAAAAGATTTACAATACAAAGGTACAATCAATTACGCAGACTACCTTATTATTTTAAGAAAAGGGAAGCACCTAAGCTGGGAGAACGGCGCTCCCAGCGAAGAATCGAGGGAATGCCCGCCCAAAGACCGAAGAAGCACTGCCTCAAGGATCAAGGTCGCACTAGCCCGAAAATGGTAGCCATCCTGATCCGAGGACAGGGCTAGCACAGGTCAGAGGACAGGGACAGCGCCGATCCGAGGACAGGAATAGCACCGCCCCGAGGCTCCGAGCATCACCTGCTCGAAAATGAGGCCATCACCTACCCTACAATTATGCTAGCTCCGATACAAAAAGAGAGAAGTCACCCCAGCATCTTCGCTGAGATGACTTCTCGTCGTTGAGGGTTCTTAGTGAGCTCCCTAGGGAGACTCCTCACTCTTACTCTACCTTCCCCTTGATACGAAGGGTGAACGCACCATCACGGCCATTGCTGTAGACGGCTACGTTCTTGAAGAAGGGACCAGGGCGTCCTGCGGGGTTGAAGGTAACGATGATACGACCTTCCTTCCCGGGAGCGATGGGCTCCTGACTATACTCTGGTGTCGTGCAAGCACAGGGGGTAGCCACACGAGTTATCACGAGGGGCGCATCCCCGATGTTCTTGATGACGAAGGTATGAGAGACCTTTCCATTTGCCTCCTTGATCACTCCGAAGTCGAACTCAGGAGCAGGAGAACTGATGACTGCACCCTTACCATTCTGTGCGACGACGAAGCCTACACACAGCAGGAGTGCACCCAGTATCCAAGCTAATCTTTTCATACTATTCTTTCTTGTTAGTTACAGCCTTTTATAGAAGGCTATTTCGTACAAAGATAGGCAAAAGTATCTAATGCTTAGGGCACGCCCTCCCTACTCAAAGCTCAGCGACAGCAGGAGCATCCGTGTCGATGCCGACTGTAGGGCCTCGGTGAAGCGTATACGTCGATCGCCCTGGAGGTCGGGGCGGTCGGTCTCCAGGACGTTCGCTAGTCCGTAGTGGAAGGAGAGCTGGGGAGAGAGCTTGAAGAACGAGAAGTAGATGTCACACCCCGCCCCTATGCTCAGCCCGTAGTCTAGGGGCTGAAGGCGAAGGAGCTTATCCTTCCCCGAGAAGGAGAGCGACGCATAGGGCCCAGCCGAGAGATAAGGGCGATAGTTCCCCCAGCGCATAGCTCCCCACTTGACCTCCAGCGGTAGCTGCAGGTAGTTCGTACGCACATTCATCTCCAGGATGCGCTGTGAGCCGTCGGTATAGGCCACAGGAGCATCGCCTATATGGAGCGTAGGCATCAGGCGAAGCTCTAGGTTGGGCACGAGCACCCAGCCACCTACGAGCCCGACGCTGAAGCTCGGGTGATACTCGGGGGTATCTGCCCAGAGTTGCCCACCGTCACTATCCGCTCGACCCGAATTGGTGAGCCGAAGGTCCGTAGCATGAAGCCCGAAGCGGAAGCCTAGGTAGTAGCGACGGAGGTCAAGGTAAGGCTGACGCTGTACGGCCCCCTCCTGTGCCCTGAGGCTAAGAGGGAGAAGACCTAGGAGGAGCGTGAGAGCTCCGAGCATCAAGCGTCTTGGGGTCATAAGTTCGTTCGTGGCTCTAGTGAGGTAGTGGGCGGCAGCGAAGCACTACTGACGCACATGCCGACGCAGGTGCTGGAGGGCATAGCGCATACGGCCCAGTGCGGTATTGATGCTCACGCCTGTCTCCTCGGCTATTTCCTTGAAGCTCTTCTCCTCCCAGTAGCGCAGGCGTACGACCTGCTGCTGCTCTTCGGAGAGGAGGCTGATACCGACGCCTAGTTCATCGACATATTCGCCCATGATCAGGCGCTCCTCAGCGGTGGGATCTGGAGAAGGGATCTGGATCGTCTGAAGGAGCTCTTCTCCGGAGGCCCCTTCTATCGTCTGCTCCTGTCCACGGGCACGCTGACGGCGGAAGTGGTCCATGATCAGATTGTGGGCGATGCGCCCTATCCAACTTCTGAACTTACCCTCGGCTGTATAGCGTCCCTGACGGATCGTCATCATGACCTTGATAAAGGTATCCTGGAAGACATCCTCTACGAGATCTTCGTCCGTGACCCAGTAGCGGATCGTCGTATGTACATAGGCGTCGTAGCGCAGAAGAAGCGTGTCGAAGGCTTCGTTCGTACCTAGAGAGTAGAGCTCGACCAGCTGGTCATCGCTCATGCTGTCATATCGTCTCATTGTCGTCTTTTGTATTAGGCTAGTCTCCGTACCTTACCCATGGGCTGAGATCACGCACCGAAGCGGGAGGAGATAGACTAGCGATAGACTTACATTTAGTAGATATGTATAGCTTACTCGATAGGCGTCTTTGTTTACACTACGTTAATAAGAATCTTTTATGGTCAAGTGAGCCTTGAGGCCCAACTCTTGACTACAAATTAAAAGATATGTTTTGACTTTGCCAAATCTATTGCCTTCTGATAGGCCTTTTAGAGAGTCGGCGCAGTCGGTCGGCGATATTCTTATCGAGCAGGGGGGAGAGGACGATGATCGTGACGGAGAGGAGGATCAAGAGGATCCCCAGAGCCATCGGCCCCGTCACTTCTTCGCCGAAGACCACCACACCGATGACGATGGCCGTCAGTGGCTCCATAGCCCCCAGCACAGAGGTGAGCGTCGAGCCGATACTCTTGACGGCACGGACAAGGGCTAGGTTGGAGACCAGCGTAGGCAGGAAGGCCAGGAGCAGGAGGTTAGTCAGTGCACGCCCACTAGGTATCATCTGTAGCCCCCCGCTGAGGCTTGTGTCGAGGAGGAAGAAGAGGGCACTGAAGATCAGGACGTAGAGGGTGAGCTTGAGGTTGTTCGACTCTCGTACACGGCGCACATTATTCATCGTCACGAGGTATGCGGCATAGGAGAGCCCCGAGAGCAGGACCAAGAGGATCCCGACCAGCGAAGCCGACGAAGAGCCCCCACTCTCCTTGAGCGAAAGCAGAGCTACCCCCGATAGTCCTAGGATAATAGCCAGGATAGTGAAGGGCGAAGGTCGCTGCTTGAAGACCAAAGCCATGATCAAGGTCACCCCCACAGGATAGAGGAAGTGCAGGGTCGTAGCCATCCCACTGGACATCGTCCCATAGGCCTGGAAGAGCAGTGACGCTGAGCCGTAGTAGAAGAAGCCGAGGAAGGCAAACCACAGGAGTTCCCTGAGGTTCGTGCGGAAGGTGATCTTCCGTACCTGCATCAGCACAGCTACCAGCACCGAGGCGAAGAGCATCCGATAGCACAGGATACTATTAGTCGTCAGACCTTCGCTCATGATGGGGAGTGTGAAGAGCGGGAGGAGCCCAAATGTCGAGGAGGCGGTCATCCCGAAGAGGAAGCCCTTGAACTTATTCATCTACATCGTATATATACAGTGCTCAGATCGGGGATAATCTGCGCGTCTGACAAAGGTACGGATAATATGTATCGGGGGCTTCTACTCCCCGCTTCCAGAGGGCGTTTCGGGAGGGTCAAAAAACGACCCACGGTAGGTCGTCAAAAAAACCTACTGTAGGTCGTCGAGACGACCTACAGTGCATCGGTCAGGCGACCTACCGTAGGTCGTTTTTTCACCCCTCTGAGGTAGCTGGCTCAAGGGCATAAAACGAGCCTTCCCCGTCTTGCATCTGGCAAGGTGGGGAAGGCAGTAAGCTATTCGGGAAAATCCCCTTATTCGATGAGGCTATTATCGACGAAGAAGGAGAAGTTCGCTCGTATATCCAAGGTGAGCCCTTCGAAGGTGCGTGTCGTCGTAAGCGTGTGGAAAGCGTCACCTCCCGTATTCGCTTCGTCACTGAGGGGCTTCCACTGGCGATTTGCTTCGTCATAGCGGAAGGTGCGCTTGAGGGTCACTCGCTGGGGGCTCTGACCTACTCGCCCACCATTTCGATTGTAAGCTTCGGGGCGAATCTCGAGATCAACCGTGAAGGTGACTGTGTTGTAGAGATTCTCTCCATTGAAATCACAGTCCAGACTACGCCCCTTATAGGTCGCTAAGTAGGCCGTACTTCTGAGGCCTGCCTGAGGCATTTTCACCTGCTTACGATAGATAGGCTTCCTCACACGACGATTGCTATTCTCAGTGTGGGTATAGGCAACCTCTGCATCAACTAGCTTAACGTATCCTTTATTGGAACTAGCCCATGAACCACGAGTGTTATTCTCGACGACAATCTCTTTCAGGAAGATCGCCACACTGTTCGACTTCCTCCGTGGAATATAGCTCACCTTGTCGTAGGAGTAGCTTAGGCTATTAGACATACGCACGGGCTGGCCGTCGTAAAGATGTTTGAGGGTAAAGGAGATAGGTACACCGACATCCTTTGAGGAAGGCTGTGCTCCTTCCTCAAGCAACTTAAATACCTTTTCAGGAGAGATCTCAGTGCCTTGCCCAGCATTAGTGCTACTTCCCTGCTCTAGCATCCTCACTCGAATCCCCTTGATCATATAGCTATCTACTCTGCGCTCATCCAGAAAGCTCTTAAAGCTGGCACTAAGCGCATCTAGGAGATCGTAGGAACTTTCGCTACTCTCGTAGAGGAAGTAGTAGGCACGACCATAGGATACAGAGGACACGTAACAGATGGGGTTTCCAGCTCCTGTATAGGGAGCTAAGTCGCTCTGCTCAATCGTGGACTTGAAGGCACCCTTACCCCCGCCTTCGGGGTCTTCATATCCGAGGGTGTAGAAGCGATGGTACAGCTTGACAAGGACATGAGTCTTCTTCTTATCAAAGCCTGTGCTTAGGAAGGTCTTGAGCTTTTCCCCGCTCTTGCCAAGATCGACTCCACTAGCGATCATCGCCTCCTCGGGGCTGTGTACAATCTGCATCGAGAAGGAAGTGCTCGCTGGCGCACCACTCTCCTGCCAGTGACGAACGAGTCTAGATTGTGCTTGGTTGACCTCACTCTCACGCATCTCTTGGACTTCTTCATACCAAAGCCCTTCACCCGCTGTACCTAGCGATTTTTCGCCAGAAGTAACCTGCAGGCTGATACGTCCTGGTTGGCGCTTAGCGATGTAAGGGATAGCTGTAAATCCACCCTTCCCACGGATTGATTTCCCTTGGATGAAGCTCCCAGGCCACAGGATGGTCGGCAAAGGATCAAGTACGGCGAAATCTCCAGCACTAGACGAGCGGTCGCACTGCATAGGTTGGGTGATCTTGTCGCAGTCTGCTCTATCTCCAGTAGATTCCATGATGTGCCCTAACGCGGGCACCGACGTCGGTGAGCCGGTAGCCTTGGCGATGAGCTTGTCTTCGACAGCCTCGGAGACGTGCCCAGCGGAGCGTAGGAGTTGCTCCACTTCCTGAATGTTCTTGGGGTCTTTGTTGTCAGGTGTAGGGGTGGGGGTGCCTCCCCCATTAGAGGATTCTCCGCAGGATGCAAAGCAGAGTCCAGCCACGAGGGCAAAGGCAAAAGCGGTCTTCTTCATATGATAGGTGAGTTTCCCGCAAATATAGCACCGACGTGCCTCATCTGCAAATGGGTTTCTACGAGACTAACGTCGCATTTCGACAGGAGCGTACGAAAGAAGAGGCAGGGAGAAGGAGGTTTATTCAGGCAGGGAGCTTCGAGGCTAACGTCGAGGGAAGGTGACTCCTCTTTTCGCAAGCATGACAAGGGACACTCCCGCCGACTTTTCCCTCTCCTCTGCGATCGAAAAAAAGCCCCGCCCAGAGCCCGCTTCTAGAGGGCATTTCGGGAGGGTCAAAAAACGATCCACGGTAGGTCGCCGAAAAAACCTACGGTAGGTCGTCTCGACGACCTACAGTGCATCGGTCAGCCGACCTACCGTGGATCGTTTTTTCGCCCCTCTGAGGTAGCTGGCTCAAGGGCATAAAACGAGCCTTCCCCACCCTGCTCTCGGCAAGGCGGGGAAGGTACTAAGCGATTAGAGGAAATCCCCTTACTCGACAAGCGTATTATCGACGAAGAAGGAGAAGTTTGCTCGTATGTCCAAGGTGAGCCCTTCGAAGGTGCGTGTCGTCGTAAGCGTGCGGTAAGCGTCGCCTCCCGTATTCGCTTCGTCACTGAGGGGCTTCCACTGGCGATTTGCTTCGTCATAGCGGAAGGTGCGCTTGAGGGTCACTCGCTGGGGGCTCTGACCTACTCGCCCACCATTTCGATTGTAAGCTTCCGGGCGAATCTCGAGATCAACAATGAGGGTAGCCAGGTTGTAATGGTTCTTACCAAAGGCGTCACAGTCTAAGGAAGCACTCTTACTGGCTACTAGATAGGATGTGCTACGTATGCCCGCTTGAGGTCTCTCGTCTTGTGATCTGAACAATAAGGGCTCCGTCGTATCCGAATGCTCTGTGCCTGCATATTTGACCGATGCGTCAGTGACTTTAACCTGTGCTCTAGTGGATGCGACCCACATTCCCTTAGTACTAGTTTCCACTACGACATCCTTCAGGAAAATAGCTACGTTATTATTCTTTCTTCTTGGGATGAAGGATACTTTATCAAAGGAGTAACTAAGGCTATTAGACATGCGCACAGGCTGGGCATCATAGAGGTGCTTAAGGGTGAAGGAGATGGGTACACCGACATTCTTCGAAGAAGGCTGGGCACTTTCCTTGAGTAGCGTGAAGACCTTTTCAGGTGAGATAGCAGTTCCTTGCCCAGCATTGGCGCTACTCCCCTGCTCCAGCATCCTCACTCGGCTCTCACGGATCACTCTGCTCCTACCTATAGGTTGCCCAGCTTGGAAGTCCTTAAAACTAGTGCTAAGCGCACCTAAGAGAGCATAGGCACTTTCGCTACACTCATAGAGGAAGTAGTAGGCACGACCATAGGATACGGAGGACACATAGCAGATGGGGTTTCCAGCTCCTATATAGGGGGCTAAGTCGCTCTGCTCTATCGTAGACATGAAGGCGCCCTTACCCCCACCTTCGGGATCTTCGTAGCCGAAGGTGTAGAAACGATGGTACAGCTTGACAAGGACATGAGACTTCTTCTTATCAAAGCCTGTGCTTAGGAAGGTCTTGAGCTTTTCCCCGCTCTTGCCAAGATCGACTCCACTAGCGATCATCGCCTCCTCGGGGCTGTGTACAATCTGCATCGAGAAGGAAGTGCTCGCTGGCGCACCACTCTCCTGCCAGTGACGAACGAGTCTAGATTGTGCTTGGTTGACCTCACTCTCACGCATCTCTTGAATCTCTTCATACCAGAGACCTTCTCCGCCACTACCTACCGACTCAGCACCCGAGGCTGTCTGTAGGCTGATACGTCCTGGTTGGCGCTTAGCGATATAAGGAATGACTGTAAATCCACCCTTCCCACGAATTGATTTCCCTTGGATGAAGCTCCCAGGCCACAGGATGGTCGGCGAAGGATCGAGGAGGGCAAAGTCAGCAGAATTGAAGGTGCGTTCGTAGCGCATTGTCTGAGTGACCTTATCGCAGTCCGCTTTAGACCCGACAGCTTCCATGTTATGCCCCAAGGCAGGTTCAGACGTCGATGAGCCAACCGCCTTAGCGATGAGTTTGTCTTCAGCGGGATCGGCGACGTGGCCAGCGGAGCGTAGGAGTTGCTCCACTTCCTGAATGTTCTTGGGGTCTTTGTTGTCCGGTGTAGGGGTGGGGATACCTCCCCCGTTGGAGTCCTCTCCGCAGGATGCAAAGCAGAGCCCTGCTACTAGGGCGAAGGCAAAAGCAGTCTTCTTCATACAATGAGTGAGTTTCCCGCAAATGTAGCACCGACGTGCCTCATCTGCAAATGGGTTTCTACGAGACTAACGTAGCACCTCGACAGGAGCGTACGAAAGAAGAGGCAGGGAGAAGGAGATTTATTCAGGCTCGGAGCTTCGGGGCTAACGTCGAGGGAAGGTGACACCTCTATTCGGCGTGTGCGACTCGGGACACTCCCAGCGACTTTCCCCTCTCCTCTGCGATCAAAAAAGAGACCCTCCCAGAACCCGCTTCCAGAGGGCGTTTTGGGAGGGGCAAAAAACGACCCACTGTAGGTCGCCGAAAAAACCTACTGTAGGTCGTCTCGACGACCTACAGTGCATCGGTCAGGCGACCTACCGTAGGTCGTTTTGGCGATCCACCATAGGTCACAAAATCCCCCCTTCGAAGAACGCTTAAAAAGAGGGTGCTCCCTACGCCTTCGGAGCGTAGAGAGCGCCTTATCCCGATATGGGGAGGATGAGGATGCGAAGGTGGTGCTGAGCCTTAGCGCACAGCGCCCCAGACGAGGAGGCTATCCCGTAGCGCTTGCGAACTTCGGCGCATGAGCCAAGCCGTACGCACCGAATAGCTCAAGGGAAGGGTACAGTCGAGCTCGGGGAAGATACGAGCAAAGCGCTTCGCCTCGGGGGAGGTACAGACCGTGTAGCTGATCGATCCGGCAGCTACCTGCATAGCCAGTTGCTCGGCCGCGTAGACGGTGTCTATCTGGACGTGAAGGCTATCTCCGATCTCTTCGCCCAGATGCTCTAGGAAGAGTCGGAGCGGAGAGGCCTCTGGGAGGGTAATGGATCGTCCTGCGAGCTCGACCTGACGGGAGATGTGGTGCGTGCTATCGGCACGGCGCTGTACGAGATAGATCGGCCCTGAGGTCTGCTCAGCGAAGAGCATGAAGAGCGTCGTATCGACCTCCGAGGTGTGCGTCAGCGGACGAGCTACGAGGTCAGCCGCTCCCGATGCTAGCTTCTTGAGGGCTTCATCCCAGCGGTTCTCAAGGATGACTTCGACCTTTAGACCACTTCTCGACTGGAGCTGTTGGGCGAGCTCGTAGATCGAGCCTGTGAGACGCCCACCCTGAACTTCGCCCCCTTCGCCATAGGCAGCGAGTAGGCGAAGGACGCCCTCCCTACGCACCTCGGGATAGTCTCTTCGGACGACTTCCAGCCCCGAGGCGCTTCGATCACTTCCCCCGCCCTGACGGCGGAGATAGAGCATGAGCCCGATAGCCAAGATTAGAGCAAGAGCATAGCCCACAAGGCGAACATTCAGACGGAACTTCGGCATAGCTAGCGGGGGGGAAGGAGGGTGGAACTAATTATTGAGGTCTACGACCACGCCTGCAGCTAGGTGCATGGGGTTGTAGGGGTACTTGTACATGGAGAGGCGCTCATTGGACATGAGGGCTTCGCCGACATTGTACATCTGGAGGAAGAAGCGAGCACGCTTGAGACGGAAGTTGGCGTAGGCGATGAGTAGCGGAGCGTCGCCCCCTACATTGCCCTCGGTCTGCAGGGCGAACTGCTGGTCGGTGGCCAGATAGTAAGGCGCCCGATACGCCGTATGCCAGTAGCCCTTCACCCCAAGGTCTACACGCATGACCTTCGCCACGAGGAAGCGGAGATAGACGTCGGCCGCCGCCGTGACTAAGGGAAGGGGAAGGACCGAAGTATTCGAGCTCTGCTGGTAGGCAGCTTCGAGCTCCCAGTTCAGAGGCCCTGTAGAGCCCATCTGCCGAGCTCTGAAGGAGAGGACCTGAAGAAGGTCGGTATGTTGCTGGGTTTCGCCCTTGGAGTCGAAGTAGATATAGTTCTGTAGGCTCGCCGTGCGTGCCTCCAGGCTAGTGCCCCAGGAGGCGAGGTGCACCTTCCCTCCGAGCTCTATACGGCGGGTGAACTTCAGATCCTTGTCCCACCAGCCGAACGTACCGTGATGGTGCGCTGCGAAGTACGAGGGACGGGCATTATCTACATAGGCATCAGCCTCCAGGGCAAAGCTCTTGCGGAAGAGGCGGAAGGCCGTACGAATATCCCCCTCCAGCTTGAAGGCCCCGAGGTCAGACCCTAGGATACCCAGCTCGCCGCGTGCCGAGAAGTTGAGCCCCGTACCTTCACGGCGCTCGATGAGCCCACCGATGAAGGTCGAGCTGAGAGCTACGTCCTTAGCATAGCGATGTGTGGTGCTGTCGGGGAGCGTTGCCCAGCGGTTCTCGTGGCGGAGGTAGGCAGAGAGACCGAACTTCACCCAGGGGCGGAAGCCCTCCACCAGCGAGAGGGCTACGGTATTCTGTAGGGTCACGAGCTGAGCCGTGTCATTGGGCAGGACATAGCTCTGCTCGGTGCCATCCGACTGCTTACGCTTGTGGGTGATCGTCGGAGTACCAAAGACAGTGCTCCAGAGAGGATCCTCGGTATGGGAGAAGAAGCGCCGACTCTGCTTGTTGTAGTACGTCGTGAGGGAGAGGGCAGCGACAGGGACGAAGTAGGTGGAGTCTAGGCTAGCCAGCTCCCCATCGACACCAGAGAGGGGGGCCTCCTTGCGGGGTACAGTCCGGTAGCTCCCCAGGCGGTAGGACTGAGCGAGGTAACCGTGCCCCGAGCGGATGCGGTTCGTGAGGTTGCCGGAGTTAATCAGGACAGGGACATCCCGGGAGCTTACCTTGGTTCGACTGTTGGTGTAGCGCTCGGGATTGTAGATATAGTCGGCATTAGTGATCCCGCCGTTCTCTTCCTGTTTGTAGTAGTCGTTCGCTACATAGGCATAGAGCTCATAGCGATCTCCCCGGTACGAAGAAAAGACCCGATAGCGGGCATCCTTACTACGAGCCTGGGTGTAGAATCCCCCGATATTCTGGTAGTCGAAGTTGAGGCCTACGTTGAGGCTCTTCCCGAGGTTGACCCCGAAGTCACCGGCTAGGACGTCTGCACTCTGATTGGTCTGGAAGTTCTTCTGGTAGCGTACATAGGTGAAGGGCGTCTTCGTATCGTAGAAGCGGACGGCCTCGGGGGTATAGAGCATCCGATAGTAGCCATCCAGATAGAAGAAGTCACTGACTCGGCGGGGACGATCGAAGAAGAGCTTCGCCTGCCACACGTGGTTGAGATTCCCTTGGTAGGAGACTCCTAGGGAGCGGAACTCTGGGGAGATGTACTCGAAGGTGTAGTGCGTCAGCGTGTCAGGCATCTCCACACGCACAGCACGAGCCACGTCGGGGATCATCTTGTAGGCACGGAGCTTGTCCCCACGGACCATCTTGATCTCGTCGGGGATCTCCCGCACTTCCTCGATGCGATAGGGATCGTAGGGTGAGCGCCGAGGCTCTTGGGCAAAGGCTGATGCCCAGCTAAGGCATAAGAGGAGGAGGGATAGGGTGCTTCTTATCTTCATCTAATGGAAATAGGCGGATCGGTGGGGGCTGAGGCGGGAGCTACGAGCAGTGCTCCATACCGCAACTACAGCCCTGAGGGTCGAGCTCGATAGTGATGTGTCCCAGAGCATACTCCCCGGCTATCTGGCGGACAGCTCCCTTGAGTTCGGCTAGAGCCTGAGGGCTCATCTTGGCGCTACAGTCATAGACGATATGGAGCGAAGCGATATGCTGCTCCCCATTGAGCGTCCAGATATGTAGGTCGTGCATGGATAGGACTCCAGGTAGCGCCTCTACCTCACGGCAGAAGGCCTCCTGATCGACCTCCACAGGGACCCCCTGCAGAAGGATGAGGAAGTTGTCTCGGAGATTGAAGTAGACATTATATAGGATCCAAGCGGTGATCCCCAGCGAGAGCAGAGGATCGAGGATCTTGGAGGTCGGGAAGAAGTACATCACGACGCTCACGATGAGCACAGCGATCCATCCCAGCACGTCCTCCATGAGGTGCAGGCGCATGGAGCGCTCGTTGAGCGACGTCCCGCCACTCATACGCCAGGCCGCGAAGCCATTGATCAGGAGGCCGAAGATCGCTAGGATGAACATCCCCCCAGCATGGGGCTCACCCGGGGCGATGATACGCTCCACTGACTCCTTGATGACAAAGAAGGAGCCGACGAGGAGGATCGTCGAGATCAGTAGAGACCCTAGGAGGGAGAAGCGCTTGTACCCATAGCTGAAGTGGCGGTCTCTTCCCTTCTTCGAGAGGCGCTCTAGATACCAGGCTACCCCCAGGGAGCAGGAGTCTCCGAGGTCATGAAGTGAGTCGGAGAGGATGGCCACACTACCCGTGTACAGCCCGCCGAAGAGCTCGATGATGGCGAAGAAGAGGTTCAGCAGGAAGGCGATGAGGATATTGCCCTCCGCATGATGATGGTGGTGATGATGATGGTGGCCATGCCCGTGGCTATGGCTGTGACCATGAGCGTGGGAGTGCTCCCCCGAGCACCCCTCTCCGTAGAGATGCTCCTGGTGCTCATGATGCTCATTGTCGTGGGGTATCATAGGGCTTACTCTTTGTCTTACTTATTAGGATCTAATAGGACTAGTAGCACAAAAATACAAACTATTCACCTTATCCCTCCGCTAGGGCGAATGTACTGGTCTCGGGGTAGTCATCCGAAGGCTCTTCCCCACCCTCACCAGAGGGCTCTCCTGAGGGACGAAAAAACGACCTACGGTAGGTCGCCGAAAAAACCTACGGTAGGTCGTCTCACCGACCCACGGTAGGTCGCAGAGACGACCTGCCGTGGGTCCCTTTTGGGGGGGTAGCTTAGGCTTCCGATCAGCCGACCCGTTCTACCCGTGCTTCCCCCACCAAATGAACATCCTCCCCTCCCCCACACTTTCCCAGCAAAAAGAGAGGAGGGCTAAGCCGGCGCTTAGCCCTCCTCTCGTAGGAGAATTATTGGAGCTCGACGCTAATCCTTAGGGAGCTCTTCGAAGTCAACATAGTCGTCGCTCGATGAGCGATCGAACTTACGCGCCTCGATATTGTCCAGCTGTTGCTTCTGGCGCTCTTCCGTAGAAGCGGGAGCCTCACGATCGGAGTCGGGGGCTTGTCTCCCCCCTCGAGGGTCATAGTACTGTTGCTGTCCCGTGGCCTCCGACATACGGCGCTGTACACGCTGGAGGAGGCGAACAAGTAACCACGTCTGGACACGAGGCCAGAAGAGGGAGAGGATCACGAGGATCAGAAGGAAGATCAAGAGGCTCATACAGTCTTATCTATTCTAAGGGATATATATGTACCCCGCATCAAAGAGCGTGCCAATGACTTCTCTTAGGCCTTCTTTGCCTGAGGCTCGGGCAGGAGCGAGAGGATGAGGTAAATGATGATCGTCAAGCTACAGCCGAACCAACCCTGGAGTACTACTGCTACAACAGCAAAGAGCACCAAGAAGATCTGACGCCACAGAGCGGAGAGCGGAGCCTTGGAGAGCTTGAAGGAGAACATCGGCAGTTCGCTCACCATCAGCAGGGAGAGGATGACCGTCAGCACCAGATAGGTAATGAGCGTAGGTAGGGCACCTATCGAGAGGGCGAACGAAGGGAGCGCAGCCGAAGCTCCCAGCCAGAAGAGGGCATTGGAGGGGACGGGTAGCCCGAGGAAGGACGTAGACTGACGAGTATCGTTATTGAACTTCGCCAGACGAAGTGCTGCAAAGGCTACGATGAGGAAGACCCCGTAGTTCAGTACATTATTTGGGTCGATCTGATACAGACCGTAGTAGACGAGACAGGCGGGAGCTAGGCCAAAGCTCACCACGTCGGCCAGAGAGTCGAGGTCCTTCCCAATGGGTGAAGCGACCCCAAGCATACGAGCCACCAGCCCATCGAAGAAGTCAAAGACGGCAGAGAGGACGATGAGCCAGGCTGCTATATCGGGACGACCCTGATGGAGGGTGAAGACCAGCGCCAACGAGCCCGAGAGGAGGTTCCCCGCAGTCAGCATATTAGGGATATGCTTCTTGATACTCATAGCAGGTAGAGGATAGAGATGGGAGTGATGTAGCTTAGCGAGGTAGGGTAGCGATGTCGGTGATATTCCCCTTGACATGCTGTCCGACCTTGACGTGTACCTTGGTGCCTAGTGGCAGATAGAGGTCGACACGAGAGCCGAACTTGATGAAGCCAAGGTTCTCATTGATCCCGACACGACTTCCCACTTCGGGGTAGGTGACGATACGGCGAGCGATGGCTCCTGCCACCTGACGCACGAGGATCTGATCCCCACCCTCAGAGCGGATGATGACCGAGGAGCGCTCGTTGTCCGTGCTACTCTTAGGCAGGTGAGCCGACAGGAAGCGTCCATCATTGTGCGAGACATGCTCGACGATGCCATTACAGGGGATCCAGTTTACATGCATATCGAAGACGCTCATGAAGACCGACACCTGGAGGCAGCGACAGCCTAGGAGTTCCGTTTCTTCGGTCTCTTCGACTACGACGACACGTCCGTCGGCAGGGCAGACGATCTCCTGGTCTCCCGTGGAGTGCTTGCGGGGCTCGTAGCGGAAGAAGTTCAGCACTCCGAGATAGAAGAGGGCTGAGAGGATGACGGAGACGAGGCTAAAGGCCCCGCCAAAGAGAGCAATGAAGGCATTGATCCCGATGAGGATGATCGCAAAGCTAATGAGAGGGCCACGCCCTTCCTTATGAAGTAACATAGTCTAAAATTTATTAGATTGCTCGTATTAGCAACATTTGTGCAAAGATAAGCAAAACAGCGCTAATTATCAGCATTATACCTGATAGCAGAGCATCGGGGGAGGATACGGCTCTGATTCGCCTCCAAAAAGCTCCTCTCCTGGGGGCTCAATTCATCCCCAGAAGAGGGGCGAAGCACACCGAGGTTTTCACTCGTAGAGTACCGAGAAAAGAAGGACCTCCTAGCCGGTCTTATTTGCCTTCGCTCCCCTACCCCTCAAAAGAAACCTACGGTAGGTCGTCTCGACGACCTACCGTAGGTTTTTTCGGCGACCTACCGTAGGTCGCAAAGAGGGGGGCAGAAACCCGCTCCAGATAAGGCTTTGCGCTTCCCCCGTCAGCACCCCATCCATTTGCCCGAGGAGGGCCGTAGGACTTGTAAAGAAAGACTAATATACTTCGCTGATACAGCCAGTATAGATTTATAGTATATTTGCGTTGAACTAGGGTCTTCGAGATCCGTGCTATCAATAACAAAAACACCACTAAACAGAGATGAGACTAAAGACAGCCTTCTTATCCATCTTCTCGGCGCTCTTCCTGGGCACGACCCTTGGGCTTGCTCCTCAAGCCAAGGCTCAAGCTCCAGGCGGGATGCCCCCCCTGCCCATCGACACAGCGGTGCGTATCGGTAAGCTCCCCAATGGTCTTACCTACTTCATCCGCCACAACGAAGAGCCTAAGGGCCGAGCAGAATTCTACATCGCTCAGAAGGTCGGATCTATGCAGGAAGAGGAGAGCCAGAGAGGCCTCGCCCACTTCCTCGAACACATCGCCTTCAATGGCACGAAGAACTTCCCCGGCAAGGGGATCATCAACTTCCTCGAGAGCATCGGTGCTAGCTTCGGGGGGAATATCAACGCCTACACCAGCTTCGACAAGACGGTCTACACCCTAATGAAGATCCCCGTCCCTCGTCAGAGCATCATCGACAGCTGTATCCTCGTCCTGCACGACTGGAGTAGCTTCATCAGCCTCGAGGACAAGGAGATCGACGCCGAGCGTGGCGTCATCGAGGAGGAATGGCGTCGTAGCAATAGCGGGGACATGCGCAACATGGAGAAGCTCCTCGAGCTGGCCTTCCCTGGCAACAAGTACGGACAGCGTCTCCCCATCGGGACCATGGACATCGTCCGAAACTTCCCCTATCAGGTGCTGCGTGACTACTACAAGAAGTGGTACCGCCCCGACCTGCAGGCGCTGGTCATCGTCGGTGACGTCAATGTCAACTATGTAGAGGCTCAGATCAAGAAGATCTTCGCTGGTATCCCTGCTCCCGTCGGTGCTGCTGAGCGTGTCTATGTGCCTGTAGAGGACAACGACAAGCCCATCGTAGGTATCGTAGCTGACAAGGAGGCTACACGCAACTCCGTGATCATCTCCTTCAAGAGCGACGTCACTCCTGCAGAGGCTCGTGCTACACTCATGGGTCCCCTCGAAGACTACGTCCAGTCGATCCTGACCTCAATGATCGCTCAGCGCTTCAACGATATCGTCAAGAAGCCTAATGCGCCCTTCGTCAATGCTTCTGTAGAGTTCGGTCCTTACCTGATCGCTAAGACTAAGGACGCAGCGACCTACGGTGCAGACTTCAAGGAAGGTCAGTGGGATACCGCTCTCAAGGGACTAGTCGCTGAGATCGTCCGCATCAAGAAGTTCGGCTTCACACCTGCAGAGTTTGACCGTGCTAAGAAGGAGTTCCTCGTCTCGGTGAAGAATACCTTCAACGAACGCAACAAGCGCACCAGCGAAGCATGGGCCAATGTCTATGTCGACTACTTCGAAGACGGTGGTTACCTCCTCGACATCCCTACCTACTATCAGCTGAACCAGGGGCTTGCCGAGCAGTTCCCTCTGGAGCAGATCAACGCTGCTGCCCAGCAGTTCGACCTCAACAAGAATGTCTTCATCGGCCTGACCAGCGTCGAGAAGCCCGAAGTCAAGCTCCCCTCAGTCGAAGAGCTTACCAAGAAGTACGAAGAGTATCTCAAGCAGGAGGTAGAAGCTCCCAAGAACGAAGTCAGCAATGAGAAGCTCATCGACAAGCTCCCTGCTAAGGGTAAGATCGTCAAGGAGCAGAAGAACGCTCAGTTCGGCACCACCGTCTGGACACTCTCCAACGGGACGAAGGTGTACCTCAAGAAGACCGACTACATGGAGGATGAGATCCTACTGAGTGGACAGCGCCCTGGTGGGTACTACAACCTCTCCAAGGCTACTCCCCTCGATCTGAAGATCCTGAACTCTGTGCCCCAGGTCGGTGGTCTCGGTAAGTTCGATGAGTCTGCCCTTGAGAAGGCGCTCACGGGTCGCCTTGCTTCGCTCTCCACGAGTGTCTCCGGTATCGAAGACAATGTATCGGGGAGCACCACGAAGGAAGACCTAGAGACGATGCTTCAGCTCCTCTACCTCAACTTCACCGGTATCCGTGCCGACAAGGAAGCCTTCCAGGCATGGCAGGAACGTACCATCAGCTCGATCGAAGCACGAAAGGCTAATCCTCTCTCCTTCCTCTCTGACTCGATATCCCGCTTCCTCTATCCTAATACCCCCGAGCGCTACCCTCTGACGATCGATGAGGTCAAGAGCGTGAACTACGACAAGGTGCTTCAGCTCTTCCGTAGCCGCTTCGCTAATGCTCGTGGCTTCAACTTCTACTTCGTCGGCAACATCGACGAAGCAAAGCTCCGTCCTCTCGTCGAGCAATACATTGCTTCGCTACCTGCACAGAAGGTCTACACCGACAAGGCACAGACCAGCCGTGTACCACAGGAGCGTCTCGGCACGAACAGCAAGGAGTACAGCTCTCCTATGGCTACTCCTATGGGTATCGTCATCGATGCACTCTCCGTCCCCAGCACCTACAGCCAGCAGGAACTGCTGACGGGTGCTATCCTGGAGTCTATCCTTGATCAGCTCTACACGAAGACCATCCGTGAGGATGCCGGTGGTGCCTATAGCGTAGGCGTACAGTCCGAGGTAGAGCGCTACCCAAGTGTACGTAGTTCGGTCAGTGTCCAGTTCCAGACTGACCCTGCGAAGGCCGTAGCTATGAACGAACTTGTCTTCAAGGGTCTTGATGGCATCGTCAAGAATGGTCCTTCTGCCGAGTACTTCGACAAGGCAGTCAAGAACCTCAAGAAGGCACACGGCGAGAACCTTCGTAAGAATCAGTACTGGCTTGCTCAGATCGAGCGCTTCTTCAGTCAGGGCTTCGACTTCGTGACCAACTACGACAAAGTGCTTGACTCCGTCACGCCTCAGGCCGTACAGGCACTTACCAAGAAGCTCTACGACTCTAAGGACCGCACGACTATCCTCTTCCGCTCCTCGGAAGTGCAGGATAAGAAGTAAGCACTGCTGACTACTCTTCCTATATGATACAAGCCGTGCCTCTCCCTCTCTGGAGAAGCACGGCTTGTATTCTATTTGAACAAAACTACCGACGATCCGTTTATCTTGGTAATCAAGTTCACTCAACCTCGTAGTTACATTAAGACAATGAAGAAAATCATCCTAAGCCTAACGCTCGCTGCGGTGGGACTTCTCTCCACCACAGCCTGCACTGCACAGGCCAGTGGGAGCTCCTCCGACACCAACGCTCGTAGTGAAGCTCAGGCAGCTAGCACCGAAGGTGCAAGCCCCGTCAAGCATATCGATGCCGCTTATATGCGTGCCAATATCTGGGATTATAAGGAAGAGCCCTCGAAGTTCGTCTTCAAGGGAAGCCGTCCTGCCATCATCGACTTCTACGCTGACTGGTGCGGTCCCTGCCGTAGCCTCAGCCCCAAGCTCGAAGCTGCTGCTAAGAAGTACGCAGGTAAGATCGATGTCTACAAGGTCAACGTAGACCAGGAGTCGGGACTAGCGAATATCTTCGGCGTGAAGAGCATCCCCATGGTCCTCTTCATCCCGATGCAGGGTATCCCCATTCAGACAGTCGGCGACCTCTCTGCAGAGCAGATCGAAGAGACGATCGCCCAGATCTACCCAGCTAAGAAGTAATCAGCCTTCGCTCTTGGTGAAGAGCCGGGACGCTTGACTAAGAAGCACCGGCACCACTTCCTACAACTATAATATAAACCGAGGCCCAGCCTCTACTCCACTAGAGTAGAAGCCGGGCCTCAGCTTTATCAGTCCCGTAGGAGAAGGCTATTACTTCTTCTCGGGGAAAGGAATCAGGTCAAAGCCCGTGTAAGGACGAAGCGCCTCGGGGATACGGATACCTTCGGGCGTCTGATGGTTCTCCAGCAGGGCTGCTACGATACGAGGGAGCGCAAGTGCACTACCATTGAGCGTGTGCACCAGCTGTACGCCCTGCTCCGCATCACGATAGCGACAGTGGAGACGGTTGGCCTGGTAGCTCTCGAAGTTCGATACCGAGCTCACTTCGAGCCAGCGCTTCTGCGCCGCTGAGAAGACTTCGAAGTCGTAGGTCAATGCACTCGTGAAGCTCATATCACCACCACTCAGGCGAAGGATGCGCCAGGGGAGCTCGAGCTTCGTGACAAGAGTCTCTACATAGGCCACCATCTCATCGAGACGCTGGTAGCTTCGCTCGGGCTTGTCGATACAGACGATCTCGACCTTGTCGAACTGATGGAGGCGATTCAGGCCACGTACATCCTTGCCATACGAACCCGCTTCACGACGGAAGCAAGCAGAGTAAGCCGTATTGCGTACAGGCAGGTCCTTCTCATCGAGGATCACATCTCGGTAGATATTGGTCACGGGCACTTCGGCCGTAGGGATGAGGTAGAGATTATCGAGCCCGACATGGTACATCTGCCCTTCCTTGTCGGGGAGCTGACCTGTACCGTAGCCCGAATCTTCATTGACGACGTAGGGTGGCTGCACCTCAAGGTAGCCCGCCTCACGGGCATTGTCGAGGAAGAAGTTCACCAGTGCACGCTGGAGTCTAGCGCCATACCCCTTGTAGACTGGGAAGCCCGCACCCGAGATCTTCACGCCAAGTTCGAAGTCGATGAGGTCATAGATCTTGGCAAGTTCCCAGTGAGGGAGGGCTTCTTCACCGAGATCGGGAGTGACACCGCCCGTCTTGACGCAGACGTTGTCCTCTGCCGTAGCGCCCTCGGGCACGATATCGGCGGGGAGATTGGGGACAGAGAGGAGGATCTCACGGATCTTGCTCTCGGCTTCTTCCTTCTTATCCTCAAGTTTTTTACTGAGCTCCTTGAGCGAAGCTACTTGTGCTCGGATGGCTTCTGCCTCCTCCTTAGCTCCCTTCTTCATCAGATCGCCGATCTCCTTAGCGATCGCTTTCTGACGAGCGAGTGAAGCATCGAGCTCCTGCTGGGCGTTGCGTCGGATCTCATCGAGACTTAGCACTTCGTCGATAGCCTGACGAGCCTCGAAGTGCTTCTTGCGAAGGCGCTCAACGACACCTTCTGCGTTCTCCCGGATTTGCTTTAGTGTAAGCATATTGGTTGGTATGAATAAAGAGAGGTTGCTCCCTCAGGGACTGTGAAGACCCTTCTGGAGCAACCTCCTATACTACTGACGTGTGCTCCGTCTTAGGCTTCTGCCGCGATGGAGACGTACGAGCGATCGTTCTTCTTGCGGGTGAAGACGACCTTGCCGTCGATGAGTGCGTAGAGCGTGTGGTCCTTACCGATCCCGACGCCTACACCTGGGTGATGCTGAGTACCACGCTGGCGGACGATGATGTTACCAGCCTTGGCGTGCTGACCACCGAAGAGTTTTACTCCGAGTCGCTTACTTTCTGATTCGCGTCCGTTCTTGGAGCTACCTACACCTTTTTTATGTGCCATTGTCTTATGTCTAAACTAATGCGGTGATACGATTAAGCTACGATTTCCTTGACGAGGACTTCGCTGAACTGCTGGCGATGACCGTTGAGCTTGCGGTAGCCCTTACGACGCTTCTTGTGGAAGACGAGGACCTTGTCACCCTTCACGAGTGGGCTGATGACCTCGCATACGACCTTGGCACCGGCTACTTGTGGCGTGCCGACAGTGACTACACCATCCTTGTCCACAAGGAGAACCTTGTCAAATTCTACTACTGCTCCGCTCTCTGCCCCCTTGATGTGGTGGACGAAGAGACGACGGCCCTGCTCTACGTTGAACTGCTGGCCCTGAATGTCTACGATAACGTACATTACGCTGTATAACTAAAAAAGTTAGCCCCGTAGGGTGTCACCCGCTTGCTTCTTCAAGAGAAGGGGTGTGCTTCTTCTCCTACCCTACATAGGAAATTCGTTTGCAAAGGTACGAAAATATCTAATACGCTCATCTCCGCATCCTTCTATCCCCTAGAAATAGCACCGCTATCAGCTCGCTCCCCTCAGGCTACTTCCCCACCTCCCTACGAAAAACCTCCCCTTCCCCTCAAGGAAGGGAAGAGCAAACGGAGGCCTGCACGGAGGGAAATTACTTCTATTCCCTCGGAGGCTGTCGATATTCTCCATCCACTTTCGCCCGTAATGCGCCCTACCCTTTCAGGTAATTCAATGAATAATTACCTGTAATGGAGAGAGGCGTATCCCGTAAGCGCTCAGGAGAAGGAAGGGAAGCAATTCGCCGATCAACAGAAAGTGCCCGCTAAGTAAAAGCAATTCGCCCAGCCATCTCGGAGAGAGGACTGGGCGAATCAGCCTGCAAAGAGGGGCATATCGAGGGATGCTTAGATCGACTTTACCTCATATAGGAAGGAGGGCATTCTAAGAAGCCACCCCAGCAGGCTATGCGTGAACGAGCGAAATCAAGAATTCGACCATCTCGGGATTGTAATGTGAGAAGAACAGACTCTGCTTCGTATCGAGCTTTTCGATCGTCCGCATATCCTCTTCTACGAGCTCGAAGTCAAAGATATTCATATTCTGCTCCATGCGTTCACGATGCGTCGACTTCGGGATCAGCACTACTCCACGCTGGAGAAGATAGCGAAGGGCGACCTGAGCAACGGTCTTACCATACTTCTTCCCTATGCTCGAGAGGGTCTCATTGTTGAAGAAGTCATTGCGCCCTTCGGCAAAAGGCCCCCACGACATGATCTGACAGCCGTACTTCTCCATATACTTCTGTGCGGTGATCTGCTGATTGAAGACATGTAGCTCCACCTGATTGACCGCCGGCTTTACTTCGACGTGAGCCTGGAGATCGATGAAGCGATCGGGGTAGAAGTTGCTCACGCCGATGGCTCGTACCTTACCTTCACGATACGCACGCTCCATAGCTCGGTACGTGCCATAGTAATCGCCGAAAGGCTGATGGATCAGGAGTAAGTCAATATAGTTGGACTGGAGCTTCTCCAGACTTTCATGGATGGAGGCATAAGCCTTCTCTTCGCCCGCATTAGAAATCCAGATCTTCGTCACGACGAAGAGTTCAGAGCGAGGCACACCACACTTGGCGATGGCTTGACCTACACCTTCTTCATTCTGATAGATCTGAGCCGTATCGATCATCCTGTAGCCTACATGGATGGCATCCAAGACACAGCGCTCAGCTTCCTGCGGATCGACTTGGTATACGCCATAGCCGAGCTGAGGCATCTTCACACCATTATTTAGCGTCACGTAGTTCATGATTCTTCTTTACTTAATTGTTGTCACTTGAAATAGATAAGCCCCCATCTGCAAGATGCAGGCGAGGGCTTATTCTCTGTAAATCGTAAGGGAGACTTCTTAGTCAAGCGTCTTCTTGATCTCGATCTCTTCGTAGGCTTCGATGATGTCACCGACCATGATGTCATTATAGCCGTCGATGTTCAGACCGCAATCCTGACCCATGACTACTTCCTTAGCATCGTCCTTGTAGCGCTTGAGCGAACCGAGTTCACCCTGATACTTGACGATACCATCACGGATAAGACGGATCTTATTATTACGCTTGATCTTCCCTTCTACGACCATACAGCCGGCGATAGTACCGACCTTGGTGATCTTGAAGGTCTGCTGAACTTCGAGGTTGGCCACGACATTCTCCTTGATTTCGGGCGAAAGCATCCCTTCCATAGCGGACTTGATATCCTCAATGGTATCGTAGATGATCGAGTAGGTACGGATCTCTACACCCTCGCGGTCAGCTAGGCGACGAGCGGCCTGGCTGGGACGCACCTGGAAGCCAAGGATGATCGCAGACGAAGCAGAAGCAAGCACGACGTCGCTCTCCGAGATCTGACCGACGCCCTTGTGGATGACGTTGACCTGGATCTCCTCTGTCGAGAGGCGGATGAGCGAGTCAGAGAGCGCTTCGATAGAGCCATCGACGTCCCCCTTGATGATGACATTGAGCTCCTGGAAGTTGCCAAGGGCACGGCGACGAGCCAATTCGTCGAGGGTAAGTCCCTTCTTCGTGCGGTTGTCTTGCTCGCGCTTGAGTTGCTCACGCTTAGCAGCGATGCTACGAGCTTCCTGCTCGGTGTCCATCACATTGAAGGTCTCACCAGCCGTCGGAGCACCATCCAGACCAAGGATCAGCACTGGTTCGCTGGGGCCTGCCTTCTCAACCTTCTGGTTACGCTCGTTAAACATCGCCTTGACACGGCCGTAATGCGTACCGGAGAGTACGATATCACCCTGCGAGAGTGTACCATTCTGCACAAGGACAGTAGCCACATAGCCACGCCCCTTGTCAAGTGACGACTCGATGACGGAGCCGACAGCACGGCGCTTGGGATTGGCCTTGAGCTCGAGAAGTTCAGCTTCGAGGAGGACCTTTTCCAAGAGTTCATCGATGTTGATTCCCTTCTTCGCCGAGATCTCCTGGCACTGATACTTACCGCCCCATTCTTCTACGAGGTAGTTCATAGCAGCCAGTTGCTCACGGATTCGGTCGGGATTAGCTGCGGGCTTATCGATCTTATTGATGGCGAAGACCATGGGCACGCCTGCCGCTGCAGCGTGGTTGATGGCTTCCTTCGTCTGAGGCATGACGTCATCATCTGCAGCGACGATGATGATAGCGATGTCCGTGACCTTAGCACCACGGGCACGCATGGCGGTGAATGCCTCGTGACCCGGCGTATCTAGGAAGGTAATGCGCTTGCCATCCTTGAGACGGAGACTGTAAGCACCGATATGCTGGGTGATCCCCCCTGCTTCACCGGCGATGACATTCGTATTACGTAGGCGGTCGAGGAGCGAAGTCTTCCCGTGGTCGACGTGCCCCATGACGGTGACGATAGGTGGACGGCTGATGAGGTCTGCTTCATCATCCACTTCGTCTTCCTGAGTCATGGCTTCGACAACTTCAGCACTGACGAAGTCGGTCTTGTAGCCAAACTCCTCAGCGACCATATCGATGGTCTCTGCATCCAGACGCATATTGATCGATACCATCAGCCCAATGCTCATGCAGGTAGCGATGACCTGGGTGACGGGTACGTCCATCATGCTCGCTAGGTCACTGACAGTGACGAACTCCGTGAGCTTAAGTGTACGGCTCTCAGCTTCGCTACGCTCCTGTGCATCTAGGGCAGCGGAGCGGGCAGCATCACGCTTGTCCCTACGATGCTTAGCGGACTTAGCTCCCTGTTGGTTCTTACCCGTGAGGCGGGCAAGAGTCTCCTTGACCTGACGCTGTACGTCTTCGTCGGTGACCACAGCCTTCTGAGGCTGCTGACTCTGACGCTTTGCCTTACGCCCTGTCTTCTGTCCATCGCCGGCGGACTGTGCATTGTGGTTAGCTCCACGGTTATTGGGGTCTGCAGAGCGACCCGTGCCATTAGCACCACCGGTACGCTGGCCTTGCTTCTTAGGAGCATTGTCCGTGACCTTGGCTGCCTCTGCCTTGACGTCTACAGGGCCCTTGCCGATGCGGGTACGCTTACGACCACTCTTGTCACCATGTGCCTTCTTGGCGGGACGGGTATTATCGTTGATGGTGGAGAGGTCGATCTTACCGACTACATTGAAGCTGATCCCTGCGCTGGGAGCAGAAGGGCGGTAGATCTCGGGCTCACGCACGGTAGGCTCTTCCTTCTCGGGTGCCTTAGCTTCGGGTGCTGGTGTGGGCTCGGGCTTAACCTCGACCTTGGGGGCAGGCTTGGGGGCAGGCTCCGTCTTTGCTTCGGGCTTTGCAGGCTTAGGCTCTTCGACCTTAGCGGGTGCAGGAGCTTCGGCTGGCTTAGCCTCGGGCTGAGGCTTAGGAGCGGGAGTCGCCTTCGGTTCAGGCTTGGGTTCGGGCTTAACCTCTACCTTAGGCTCGGGCTTAACTTCTGCCTTGGGCTTGAGATCTGCGATAGAACCCTTGATATTGAGACTAGGACGGCGATCCTCAGGGATCACGGTCTCGATGTGGGTCTCCTTAGCAGGGCGACTCTCTGGCTTGGGCTCTTCCTTAGGCTTGGCAGGCTCGGTCTTGGGGGTAGCTGCTGATCCATCCAGCTTGTCTAGGAGCTGGCTGATCTCAGCCTTGCCCATACCACGGCCATGCTCAGCGATGAGCTGCTCAGCGATCTGACGAGGGACGCGCGTATTGGGGTTAATGGTATTGACGTCTAAGACGTCCTTCTTCTCTAATGATTCCTTGAATGAGCCAATCCCTACGTTGAGTTCCTTGGCCAAGGTAAAGAGCTTGATGTCCTTTGGCATGTATCTTCTCTTTTGAATGGTTTGTGTCCCGTCTCTCTGTACTACGCTCTACTCAAGCCTGGAGGCTCTCGATCTTCACTACAGATACACACTCCACGGGGGGAGAGGTCTCTAGGAGAGTAGAGGAGGGAGGGACTAATTAATCTTCTTCTCCTGTCTCTGAGGCAGGCTCAGCGGGAGCTTCCTCGTCGCCGTCTGCTTCTTCATCGGAAGGAGCATCCTCGTCGGTGAACTCAGCACTGAGGACATCTAGGACATGATCCAGCATGTCTTCTTCGAGCTCGGTCTTGGTGAGGAGGGTATCACGATCCTCACGCAGGACAGCCTTAGCGGTCGTATAGCCTTCTTCCTTGAGGCTCTGGATGATCCACTCTTCGATCTCGTCGGAGAACTCATCGAGGTAGATATCTTCCTCGCCCGTCGCACCCTCTTCGTCACGGAAGATCTCGATGCGGTAGCCTGTCAGCAGGGACGCTAGCTTGAGGTTCGCTGCATTCTTACCGATGGCCAAGGGCACCTGATCGGGGCGCATGTAGACCTCAGCCTGCTTGATGCCATCCTCTTCGTCGCTCAGAGCGATAGCCACGGCCTTACCGGGGCTAAGGGCACGCTGGATGAAGAGCATAGGATTGGTCGTGTAGGTCGTGACGTCGATATTCTCACCCTTGAGTTCACGCACGATACTGCGGATACGAGAGCCATTGACCCCAACGCAAGCCCCTACTGGGTCGATACGGTCATCATAGGATTCGACGGCGATCTTAGCACGCTCCCCAGGGATACGAGCTGCAGCACGGATCGTGATGAGCCCATCGGCGATCTCGGGTACGTTGAGCTCAAGGAGTCGCTTGAGGAACTCTGGGCTGACACGGGAGAGGATCACCTTAGGATTGCTGTTCTCATTCTCTACACGAGCGATTACAGCACGTACGGTCTCGCCCTTGCGGAAGAAGTCTCCGGGGATCTGTTCGCTCTTGGGCATGAGGAGCTCATTACCCTCATCGTCGATGAGGAGAGCCTCACGCTTCCAGACCTGATATACCTCGGCGGAGATCAGTTCGCCTACACGGCCTACGAAGCTGTGGTAGAAGTTATCCTTCTGCAGCTCAAGGATCTTGCTAGCCAGAGCCTGTCGTAGGTTGATCACCGCACGACGGCCAAAGGCATTGAAGTCTACAGCATCGGTGAAGTCTTCGCCGACAGAGATATCGGGGTCGACAGCCTGGGCTTCGCTCAGGCGCACCTCACGCACTTCGTCGACGAGATCTTCATCAGAGACGACATGGCGGGTACGCCAGATCTCGAAGTCGCCCTTCTTATCCAGGTTGATGATGACGGAGAAGGTATCGTCTGAGCCGAACATCTTAGATAGGACGTTGCGGAACGAATCCTCCAAGACCGAGATCAGGGTGCTACGGTCTATGCTCTTGAGCTCCTGGAACTCGAGGAGCGCTTCGATTAAGCTTGTTGTCTCTTTTTTCTTTGCCATAGGGCTATACTATATGTAGGGGTTCTATTTATCAAAACTTCAGGACACGCTTGGTCTGTAGGATCTCGTCCATGGGTATGGAGAGTTCTTCCTCGACTTCGATCTTTCGCTTCTGGCCTTCGGGGCGCACCTTCCTCAGGACTGCGAGCGTGATCCCTTCGGCAGAAGCGGCACGTAGCGTACCCTTCTCCTTGATCCCGCCCTTGCGAAGGACTTCTACCTCTTCGCCGACGGCATCGGTGTACTGACGGAGCACCTTGAAGGCAGAGGTAAGGCCTGCCGACCCTACTTCGAGCTCGAAGTCCTCGGTCTCCCGATCCAGCTTCCCCTCGATATGCTTGGAGAGGGCTACACAAGCATCGATGCTGAGCCCTGTGGGGGCGCCTAGCTCGATGACGATCCTATTCCCGGGGTGCACTGCCACCTCTACGATGTAGTACTCGGGGTGCTCTGTGGCGCAATAGCTAGAGGTGATCTCCTCTATATAGCTCTTCTCGATCATGATGGGGTATCGCGTGGGGGTAAGTCTATGTATGCGAAGAGAGGAAGCTCTGTCGCCTCCTCTCTTCTCGTCTCTTTGCGTGCAAAGGTAATAAAACTCTACGACATAGCCCAGCCGAAGCCGAGCCGAGTCCCAAGCGACCTCTATAGAGCCCTACCCAGAGACGCCTCCGACGAAGGGGAATCTCTGGGCAGGAAGGTCTAGCGGAGTCCGCAGGGGCTAAGCCCCGACGTGACCACCGCCCTCAGTGCCTCCTCCGGGAGGGACGGGCGTACCCGATCCGTCCTTGGACTTCCCTCCCTTGGGGCTCTTCTTCGGGTGGGGCTGGTACGCCTCCTTGACGACTTCGTAGGAGACTTCCTTCGTCACCGAGCGAAGGCTCATCTTGGGATAGAAACGCACGTGAGCGGGACGGATAGTCTCGGCGTTGACCTCCTCGAACTTATCCATCATCTTCCCCTGAGCCAGCGCCTTGATCGATCCCAGATCGGCTAGGTCTACGGCACGGCCTGCCTGGAGTTCGTCCTCGACGATGTCATGCAGGGCGATGACAGCTGCACGGAGGTCAGCTCGGCTGATACCGGTGCTCTGGATGATACGACGCTCTACCTGTGGCCAGGTAGTACGGGGGTGTTCGTCTTGGATAGCGAAGAAGACGGTCTTGCCCTTGCGCTTCCCGAGGTTAAGCTTACGCTTGGCGATCTTGAACTTGAGTGCCATGATACAAATAGTAAATTAGAGTTATACATCGTGAGAGGTTATCCTCTCGTTCACAGCACAAAGGTAGAGTGCCCTCTGAGGGGCGGAGTCCCTTGCGGGCGATTTCGTCCTTAGATGTCCCTCGATGAACTTTAACGGGGCTTAATGTCCCCCTACCACCCTACATCCCGAGGCAAACGCACGGTACAAAAGAGGGGAAATCTGGGGCTCAGAAAAATGGGACCTTTCTATCCTAGAGAAGGAGGGTGCTCGAAGGAGCTAAAAAACGACCTACGGTAGGTCGTCGAAAAAACTTACTGTAGGTCGTCTCACCGACCCACGGTAGGTCGGTACGCCGACCTACCGTAGGTTTCTTTTACCTCCTCCTAGCAGAGGCCTTCCTCTCACCTGCGCCAACCCTCCTGCTCTCCTCTCTGGAGACTCATTAAGTATTTAAGGAAGAAACCTCCAGACCCATCGAGCCCGACTCCCTAGATTATATGAGGGTTCGGTGGGTGAAGGACCACTATGATCCTATTGATTCCCAAGAAAGTAATACTTTTAGAGTAGAAGAACTACCCAACCCAATGATCGAGCATGCTGAGGGTAAAAGATCAATGCATACAAGAGCCTAGCGGCACCCGATCGCAAATAGTCTCATTGGGCGCTTAGCCCGCTCATGCTCACGATAGACATCTCCCGACCTGCCTCCGACGACAGGCGACAGGAAGTCTCCAGACAAATAGAGGCCTCCCATGTAGCATCCGCAAGAGCATACAAAGGACATCGCCCTCGCCCTCCTGTAAGATAGATCCGAAGGAACACGAAGCCTCACTCATAGCGATAAGCAGACCTCCTACAGACTAAGCGCATCCGCCCAAAGATCGCATCCCTACCTCCCGAGAGATCAAGCACCAAGAAATGATCACTAAGACTAAGCAATCATGCAAACAACGAACTACATCAAGACAGGTCTACTAGCCCTAGTCGCCCTCGTCGGAGCATCCTCCTGCTCGGGCAAAAAAGCCTCTGGAGAAGAACCTCTCGGTCCCCCAGTCTTCTACTCGGAGACCAAATACCCCTTCGGAGGGTTCTTCGAGGTGACGGAAGTCAAAGCCTCCTATCTAACCGAACCTACGGCAGAGATAGCACCCAAGAAGGATACCCACTACTGGCGCCTATATGTACCAGGATCCGAGCCTGTCATCTCCCAAGCGCTCACGCCAGAGAGACACCTCCAAGTCTACAAAGAGCGCAAGATGCGCAGTGATGTGAGCGTCATAGACCCCAGCCCAGAGACTCGATACTTCGCCTCCTATGGGGTAGAAGCCATCCGCCTCACGTTCGTCCCTAAAGACCAAGGAGAAGAGATAGACCTTTCCTCCCAAGCTACCCTACTCTACGAGCAGTGGTACAAGACGCTCTACAAAAGGGGGGTGATACCCATCGGAGGAAGCACATCTAGTCAGCTATACCCTATGGTCCGAGAGAAATCTACCCTCTCCAGCCTCACGAAGGAGGGACTCTACTGGGTCTTCTGGTCACACAACGAATGGCTCAAATACCAACCTTCTAACTCTTACCTCTACCTCCGCAAAGATGCGGTAGACCTCTCCAAAGGCAAACTCTATCTGAGCATCAAGCGTGAGGGCAAGGAAGACCTCTCCGTCGAACTTCCCTCCAAGTAGCCCTTTACCGCCCCTCTAGCACGGCACCATTCCCTCGACGCTACCCTTCCTAGGGCAGTGTCGGGGGAATCATATTCTATACCCGAGCCCTCCTCGAAGGAGCTTGATAGGAAGACACGGCGCAAAAAGGGGAAATCTGGGGCTCAGAAAAACGGGACCTTTCTACCCTAGAGAAGGAGAGCGCTCGAAAGGACTAAAAAACGACCTACGGTAGGTCGCCCAAAAAACCTACTGTAGGTCATCTCACCGACCTACGGTAGGTCGGTACGCCGACCTACCGTGGGTTTCTTTTTCACCCTTCCTGAGGCTGCTGATTAGAGACCAGGCGAAGGGGCAATTGAGGCCATCGGTCTTCGCCCGAGCCTTCCCCGAAGCTTCTTGGGGAGGAAGGAGCGTCCCAAGCCGAAAATCCGGCCTTACTCCCACGAAAAGATACTACCTTTGTAAGGCTCGCTCTCGGGCAGACTCTCCAGCCCCATCAGAATAGGAGCGTAGCGACAATGACCCTATACGAATCCAAAGAGAAGATCATGCAAGAGCCCTATGAAAAGGCTGACCTAGATGAAGCCGTAGAGACCCTGCGTCGCGGGGGGATCATCCTCTACCCTACGGACACCGTCTGGGGGATCGGATGTGACGCAACCAACGAGGAAGCCGTCCGCCGTATCTATGACCTCAAGCGCCGGGAGGACAGCAAGAGTATGCTCGTCCTCGTGAGTGATACCCTTCAGGTGGAGCGCCTCGTGCGAGAAGTTCCCGAGGTAGCCTTCGACCTGATGGACCTATCCGTCCGCCCCATCACCATCATCTATTCGGGTGCCTCAGGAGTAGCCCCAAGCCTTCTGGGCGAAGGTAGTTCGCTGGGCATCCGACGGACAGAGGAGCTCTTCTCCTCAGCGCTCTGCAAGCGCCTACGTCGCCCGATCGTCTCCACCTCAGCTAATATCAGTGGCGAGCCTACACCGCTCTTCTTCTCCGGCATCAGCCCCGAGATCGTCTCGGGGGTCGACTACGTAGTCCGCTACCGCCGAGAGGATGAGACGCCCCGCGAACCCTCGCAGATCATCAAGCTCGGACCTACGGGCGAAGTCGAAGTCCTCCGTCCCTAAATCCCCACCCCTTCCCCTCACACTAGAGCCCCCCGTCGGATGCCTGTACTCAGCCAAGCCCTTACCCCCCTGCTGGATCGCCTCATCTACTGGAGAGAGCGACACATCAGTGAGCGCTACTTCATCCTCATCCTCAGTCTCCTCATCGGGGTGACGATGGCTCTGGTGGCGGGATTCCTGAAGTTCATCATCCATCGTATCGAGAGCTTCATCCTCCAGCATATCGAGGATCATAGCTACCTCTACCTGATCTTCCCCGCCGTAGGTATCCTGCTCTCCCTCCTCTTCGTGCGCTACATCGTACGGGATGACATCAGTCACGGGGTGACGAAGGTACTCAGTGCGATCTCCCAGCGCAAGAGTAGGATCAAGCCCCACAATACTTGGTCTTCGATCCTGGCAAGTGCCATCACTATCGGCTTCGGGGGATCGGTGGGTGCCGAGAGTCCGATCGTGCTGACGGGAGCAGCCGTGGGGTCGAACTTCGGCCGACTCTTCCGCCTCGAGCAGCGCAATCTGATGCTCCTCATCGGCTGTGGTGTAGCGGGCGCTATCGGCGGAGTCTTCAAGGCGCCTATCTCGGGACTTGTCTTCGTCATCGAGGTGCTCCTGCTGGACCTGACGATGGCCTCCGTCCTACCTCTCCTAGTCAGCTCTGTGTCGGCTGCCTCGGTAGCCTACATCATCTCGGGGAAGGAGATCCTCTTCCAGTTCATCCAGACCGACCCCTACCATATCGAGCGTATCCCCCTGATGATCCTGCTGGGAGTCGTATGCGGACTGATGTCGCTCTACTTCTCTAAGACGATGTTCCGCTTCGAAGGGGAGCTCCGCCGTATAGCGAACTACCGAGTGCGCTACCTCATATCGGCCGTGATCCTCTCCCTGCTGATCTTCCTCTTCCCACCACTCTACGGCGAAGGCTATGATGCGGTGAACATCCTCCTGGACGGGCAGTACACCCAGCTCCTCGAGGGCAGTATCTTCGAGCCCTTCTCTAGCTCGTATTGGGTGGTCTTTGCCTTCTTCCTCCTGACCGTCCTCTTCAAGGTCTTTGCCTCCGTCTCCACAAATTCGGGCGGGGGCTGTGGTGGGCTCTTCGCTCCTACGCTCTTCATGGGCGGGCTGACGGGATTCATCTTCTCCTATCTGGTGAACTACTTCAGTTCGCTCAACGTCTTCATCTCGCCGAAGAACTACATCCTGCTGGGGATGGCGGGGCTGATGGCCGGTGTGATGCATGCCCCACTCACGGGGGTCTTCCTCATCGCTGAGCTGTCGGGTGGGTACAATCTCTTCCTCCCGCTGATGCTCGTCTCACTGACCTCCTTCGCCACGATCCGCATCTTCATGCCTCACAGCATCTACTCGCTTCGCCTAGCAGAGCAGGGGAAGCTCCTGACGCACCAGAAGGATACCGCCGTGCTCACACTGATGAATCTAGAGAGCGTGCTGGAGCGGGACTTCGAAGTCGTACGCCCCGAGATGAGCCTAGGGGAGATGGTCGGTGTGATCTCGGTGAGCCACCGCAACTCCTTCCCCGTCGTCGACGATCGGGGGATGCTCGTCGGCATCGTGGAGCTGGACAATGTGCGCAATATCATGTTCCGCCCCGAGCTCTATGATCGCTACAAGGTGCGTAAGATCATGGTGACGCCGGAGGTCAAGATCTCTGCCTCTATGCCCATGACGGAAGTGATGCGTCTCTTCGATGAGACGAAGGCGTGGAAGATGCCTGTCGTCGATGACGAAGGACGCTACCTCGGCTTCATCAGCAAGAGTGCGATCTTCAATAGCTACCGAGAGGTACTCAACGGCACCTTCATCGGGGACTAAGCGCCCCCTCCCCTTCCTTTTTTCCCTTTTTCCTCTGCCCATGTACAGCCCGACAGTCATCTACGAGGACAATCACCTACTCTGCGTCGCCAAGCGTCCCGGCGAGATCGTCCAAGGCGATAAGACCGGTGACGAGCCCATGAGCGAAGCTCTCAAAGCTTGGCTCAAAGAGAAGTACCAAAAGCCCGGCAACGTCTATCTCGGCGTCATCCATCGACTGGATCGTCCCGTAGGCGGACTAGTGATCTTCGCCAAGACTTCAAAGGCGCTGAGCCGTATGAACGAGCTCTTCCGTTCGGGCGAAGTCTCCAAGCGCTACTGGGCCATCGTCACGGCACGTCCCCCTCGGCTCTCCGATACCCTGGAGCAATACCTCGTACGCAACGAACAGCAGAATAAGAGCTACGTCGCCCCCCGAGGAGCCGATACCCCAGGGGCTAAGCTTGCCCGCCTCTCCTACCGACTCCTCGCTTCGGGCGACCGCTACCACCTCGTGGAGATCGAGCTCCATACAGGAAGGCATCATCAGATCCGTTGCCAGCTCTCCGCCCTCGGTTGCCCGATCAAGGGAGACCTCAAGTACGGCGCACCCCGAAGTAATCCCGACGGAAGTATAAGCCTCCTCTCCCGTCACATCTCCCTGACGCATCCCGTGAGCAAGCTTCCTCTCTCCCTGACGGCGCCCGTCCCCGACGAGCGTCTCTGGCACGAACTCGAGGCTAAGGCCGAGGAGGCTGGTCTCGTACCGACGGACGGCACTGCCCACTGATTCGCCCCCCACTCTCAGGGGCTCATCTCCCTCGACGAAGCAGAGTAGCTTCGTCCCTCACGCCCGTCGTTTCTTAGGGCTACCTTCCCCCCTTCTTTTACCCCCTCCGCCAGCCCGCATAAACAGCGGGCTTGGAGCACCCCAAAAACGACCTACGGTAGGTCGCCGAAAAAACCTACTGTAGGTCGTCTCACCGACCCACGGTAGGTCGTCGAGGCGACCTACCGTAGATCCCTTTTTGCCCCTTCTGAAAGGCGCTCCACAAGCGGGCTGTGCGACTTCGTTTTTTTGCTGGTTGGATTGTCATGAAAACTACTACCTTTGAGTATCACTTTGCTCTCACACATACTTATTATGAAACACGCTCGCATGCTCTGTGTCGCCCTTGCGCTCTCTTCAGGTAGCCTTCTAGCGCAGACGACCTTCCCACTACAGGGCACCTTGAAGAAGACCGCCGACCGCACCCCTGTGGACTTCGCTAATGTCCTGCTGCGAAAGCCCGCAGATAGTACCCTCGTCGTAGGGACGACCAGCAACGAACTCGGGGCTTTTCGCCTCGAAGCTCCCGAAGGGACTTTCCTCCTAGAGATCCATGCTCTAGGCTACAAACCCTTCCATAAAACCCTAACGGTCACAGGAGCTCTTGACCTCGGAGAACTGCTCCTCACCGAAGAGGCCAAGGAACTCTCCGCTGTCCAAGTCACAGGGCGTCGGCCGATCATGCTCCGCAAGGCCGACCGCATGGTCTTCGACGCCACGCAGATCGCTCCCGCAGCGAGCTCCATCCTCGATGTCCTACGCCAGACCCCTGGGGTGAACGTCTCCGACGACGGCATCAGCCTCATAGGTAAGGGCGGGGTGATCGTCCTCATCAACGAAAAGCGCATCCGCCTCTCGGGAACCGCTCTGATCAGCCTCCTCCGCTCCTACTCACAGTCCGACCTCGAGGAGATCCAGATACTCACCACTCCACCCGCTAAGTACGAAGCCGAGGGGAATGCCGGTGTGCTGAACCTCGTCCTGAAGAAGGTCAAGAATGATTTCTTCGGAGGAAGCCTCTCCCCCAGCTTCGGTGTCAGAAGGGACCTCCTACGATACGGGCTCAATACCAGCCTCAACTACAAGAAGGACAAAGTCACCGCTTCCCTCCAGCTCGGGGGAGGGAAGGCCGACTACGATGGGCACATGGATACCTACCGCTACTATCCCAAGCAGAGTAGCTATTACTCCAGCCAGACCTACTACAAGGGGAAGAATCCCTACCTCAACCTACGAGCAGGGCTAGACTATGCCTTCACCCCTGAGCTCTCGATGGGATTCAATGTATCCTATGCTCCGGAGGAGGACAATACTCGACGAGAGAACGATAGCCGAGACTGGCGCGTCCTCTCCAGTGGGGCTCATGAACTCCTACGCCTGCTCCCTGGCGTTGCCGACGAGACGGACAAGAGCCGCTATACTACGGCGAACGTTCACCTTGAGAAGACCTTCAAGTCCGCTCCCCAGCGTCGTCTCTCGTGGGATGCCGACTATGTAGGCTATCGAAGTCAGGAGGGGCGCAACTTCACCTCACGAGGCTTGACACCTCAGGGCGCACCCATTCCAGGGACAGACTTCCACTTTGATGCCCTGACCGATCAGCATACCGACTCCTACATCACTAGTCTAGACTACCTCACTCCTTTGGGTAAGGGGACTCTGGGCTTCGGGGCTAAGGGCACTTGGACCCGCACCACCAACCAAAGTGACTACGATGCCAAGAGCTCCATGGGCGAACGCCACGACAAGATCATCTTCGACGAACACGTCTACGCTCTGTACGCCGACCTGAAGCATCCCCTCTCCGATAAGTGGAATCTCCGCACGGGCCTTCGTATGGAGTACACCCATACCGCAGGGGAAAACAACGGTCGCCAGCTGAAGCATCTTCGCAGCTACCTCAATATCTTCCCCACGCTCTTCCTAGGCTACAACCCCAGCGACCGCCACGCCTTCAGCCTCAACGGCACCGTGCGCCTCAATCGCCCTCACTTCGGCCAGCTCTCGCCCTTCGCTAGCTATGAGAATCAATACACCTTCATGCGGGGGAAAGAAGACCTGCGTGCGGGGAAGCAGGCTCAGTTCACCCTCGGCTACACCTTCCTAGGGGCGCTGAACTTCCAGCTCAGCGGTCGCTATCTCTGGGATGGCATCATACAAGTCATACGCCTAGACCCCAAGACGAACGAGGGGAGCTACACGCATGACAATGCCGAGAAGGCCCTGACCTTCAGCCTCGAGAATAGCTTCTTCTTCAATCGGGTTAGCTTCTTCCAGACTTACATCTCCCAGCGTCTCTGGTACGCCGACTCCAAGGTCAATACCGAAGCAACTCCTACGTACGGGGGCTCGAGCTTCGGCTACAGTGTCGACCTCAACAATACGTTCTTCTTCAACCGAAGTAAGACCTTCCAAGGCACATGCTACTTCTACTACGAGACCCCAAGCTACGCATGGGGGATACACAACGGACATAGCATCTCGGGCGGAGCCGGCCTTGCCTACACGCTCCTTCAGGGGAAGCTACGCATCGCTATGAACGCCAACAACCTCCTGTGCAATAAGAGCCTTATGGACATCGAGACCCCCGACTATCGGATGCAGGTCGTCAATGAGAATCGTGTGCCTACCTGCACTCTTCGCCTGACGTACACCTTCGGTGCCTCGATCGAAGGCAAGTCGGAGCGTAAGAGTGCCCAAGAGCTCCGCTCCCGTATGTAGTGCCCCGCCTTCCCCACCCTTTCTCTCACCGAATTTCCTTGCCCTCCGCCAGCCCGCATAAACAGCGGGCTTGGAGCACCCCAAAAACGACCTACGGTAGGTCGCCGAAAAAACCTACTGTAGGTCGTCTCACCGACCCACGGTAGGTCGGTCAATCGACCTACCGTAGATCCCTTTTTCCCCTCCCCCTTGCGGGCGGGTATCTTTGAGAGATAATTGCTTCGCTTTCCTCCAGTACAAAGACAAACTATGCCAAGAGCAACAACGAAGACAGACCTCCTAGCATCCGCCGACGGACGATTCGACAGGCTATGGCTACTCATCGATGGGATAGAGGAGGAGATACAGCGTGCGCCCTTCGCCGAAGAGATGGCGACGATGGGCAAGGAGGCCCATTGGACGAGGGACAAGAACCTGCGTGATGTGCTCGTGCATCTATACGAGTGGCACCAGTTGCTACTGCATTGGATTCAGGCCAATCAAGCCGGTGAGCGCAAGCCCTTTCTCCCAGAGCCTTACAACTGGAAGACCTATCCGTCGATGAACATTGAGCTCTGGAAGAAGCACCAAATGACACCGCTTGACAAGGCGAAAAGCATGCTGAAGGAGAGCCATCAGGCGGTGATGACCTTGCTCGTGACCTTCAGCGACGAAGAGCTCTTCACTAAGGGGATCTTTGATTGGGCGGGCACGTCTACGCTGGGGAGCTATGCCGTCTCAGCCACGGCCAGCCATTACGACTGGGCGATGAAGAAGATCAAGGCGCATATCAAGACCTGCTCCAAGTAGTTTACCGCCCTCTCACCCTACGACTGGGGAGGGTACAAAAAGCGATCGCCCGTGGACTCTTTGGGGAGTCCACGGGCGATCGTGTGCTATGAAGTAAGCAGGCTCTTAGAGGCCGTGCTCGCCGAGGTAGCGCTCAGCTTCGATAGCAGCCTTACAGCCCGAAGCGGCAGCCGTCACGGCTTGGCGGTAGTGGGGATCGGCGACGTCGCCAGCAGCGAAGACACCAGGGACACGAGTGCGAGGCGTAGCACCTTCGGTCTTGATGTAGCCGACCTCATCGACGTCGACATACTCAGCGAAGAGTTCGGAGTTGGGGTGGTGACCGATGGCGAGGAAGAAGCCATCGATGGGGAGATCTACACGCTCTTCGTCGGGCTGACCCAGGCGCTTGACCAGATGTGCACCTTCGACCCCATCTTCTCCGTAGAGCCCAAGGGTATTGTGCTCGTAGAGGACGGTGATCTTCTCATTCGATGCTACACGCTGACGCATGATATCCGAAGCACGCAGGTAATCCTTGCGCACAATCATGTAGACATGTGAGGCGAGACTCGCCAGATAGAGTGCTTCTTCGCAAGCCGTATCACCGCCACCGACGACAGCGACCTTCTTACCACGATAGAAGAACCCATCGCACGTGGCGCAGGCAGATACCCCCATACCAGCGTACTTCTCTTCATCAGGGAGACCGAGGTACTTGGCCGAGGCACCCGTGGAGATGATCACGGTGTCAGCTTCGACTTCAGCACCATCGCTGAAGGTGACGACATAGGGAGCCTTCGACAGATCCGCCTTAGTAGCTAGACCCGAACGGATCTCTGCTCCGAAGCGGGAAGCTTGCGCACGAAGATCCTGCATCAACTGGGGGCCCGTGATCCCCTCGGGATATCCGGGGAAGTTCTCCACCTCAGTGGTCTGGGTGAGCTGTCCACCGGGCTGAAGGCCTTCGTAGAGCAGTGGGGAGAGGTTGGCGCGCGAGGCGTAGATGGCGGCGGTGTAGCCTGCAGGACCGGAGCCAATGATGAGGCAGCGGCGATGTTCTCTACTCATGATGGTAGTCTATGTGAATGGTGATAGAGTGAGGAGGGGAAGGGCTCTAGCGCATGTCACGGAGCTTCTTCTGTAGCTCCTGACGAGCGAAGAAGATGCGACTCTTGACAGTGCCGAGCGGGATCCCTAAGGTTTCTGCGATCTCATTATACTTATAGCCCGAGACGAACATGGAGAAGGGCTCCTTGAGGGAGGGCTGGAGCGAAGCGATCGCCCCCGTGATCTCCTTGATATCCATCGAGCCCTCGGGTGTATTGTCTCCGCCCTCACTGAGGAGTGGGACGTTGTAGGCATCCACGTTCGGGTCGATGAAGCTCTGGGTACGCACGAGCTTGTGGTAGTTGTTGATGAAGATATTGCGCATGATCTTCAGCACCCACCCTTTGAAATTGACATTGTCGACGAACTTGTCGTAATTGTTCAGTACTCTGAGGGTAGTGTCCTGCGTCAGATCCTCCGCATCGGCCTCGTCCTTGGTGAGGGTACGGGCGAAGTTCTTCATATAGTCCTGCATACCGATCAGGTCCTTCTGTATCTGGAGTACGTCCATATCTTAATTCTTGTAAAAGGAAGGTATAGAGAATGCTCATAAACTAAAGCAATCGGAGCAACTCTAGTCTTTAATTCGACATAAAGGTAGTATTATTTTGCCTGACACACCGCTCCGAGACATATCGGTATATTGATCCATTCTATAGCGACGGGCGCTACCAGAGGATGGGAGCCTTCCCCCAGTGGGTGAGGTAGGCATTGGCCTTGCTGAAATGCCGACAGCCGAAGAAGCCCCGATATGCCGACAGGGGCGAAGGGTGAGGAGCCTCGAGGACTAAGTGCTTCGATCGGTCGATCATCGCCCCCTTACGCCGGGCTGGACTTCCCCAGAGAAGGAAGACCACATGCTCCTGCTCCCTATTGACGGCTTCGATGATGGCGTCGGTGAAGGTCTCCCAGCCAAGGCCTTGGTGCGAGCCCGCTTGCCCTGCTCGGACGGTGAGCGTAGCATTGAGGAGCAGGACGCCTTGCTCCGCCCATTTCAGCAGGCTTCCATCGGGGATGACTGAGGGATGCCCCAGGTCGGAAGCGATCTCCTGCTTGATATTCTGAAGGCTCGGAGGGATAGCTACTCCCGTGGGGACGGAGAAGGAAAGTCCTTCAGCCTGCCCCGCACCATGGTAAGGGTCTTGCCCGAGGATCACCACCCGCACCTCGGGTAGAGGGCAGAGATCCAGCGCACGGAAGATCATCCTCCCAGGCGGGTAGATCGGCCAGCCAGAGCGGTATTCGCTACGTATCTTCTCTGTGAGGATGCCGAAGTAGAGCTTATCGAATTCTGGGGCTAAAGCTCTACGCCAGCTTTCGTCGAGGCGTATATTCATGCTTGGAGATTAGGATGGTGTCGGAGCCTCGCCACCTCGGAGGATCCGTAGTACTAACGTGCGAAGACTCGGAGTCGTACCCTCTGCCGATTCGGTGGCTTGGTAGAGGAGGGCATGCCCCGCAGCTGCGAGGGCAGGGATGTCGTTCGCCCCGTCGCCCACGTAGAGGGTGGAGCGAAGGGCACCGCCCGTCCACCCCGTGAGGAAGGTACGCTTCCCCTCGGCGCTGACGATCGCTTCGGGCAGAAGCCCAGCGAAGCGCCCCGCCTCGGTCCACCGCACGGGACTACCTATATAGTCCGTGACTCCCAGACGCTCGGCCGAAGCCGTGACGAAGGGCAGATAAGCGCCCGTGACGATCGCTCGGGGAAGGTCCAACTCGTGTAGCAGGCGCACGCTCTCCTCTGGGATGGGGATCGAACGCACGACTTCGTCGAAGGCTTCCCGCCCAAGCCCTTTGAGGAGCCGTGTGCGGTGAAGGAAGCTCTCGGTGAAGGGAACCAGCCCCCGCATCGCCTGATCGGTCAGCCGAGCCATCTCGTCGGAGCGTCCCAGCTTGCGGGCTAGTTCGGGCAGGAGCTCCGCCGTCGTGAGCGTCCCATCGAGGTCGAAGGCGACATGCGTGATCGGCCGAAGGGCATCACTCGAAGGGAAGTAAACTGAGGCCTTAGCCTCCCGTGTCCAAGGGATGAGCGCCGTGAGGAGTTTGCTTCGAAGTGCTTCCTCCTCGCCTTCCCCCAGCTCCCCTACTCGCTGAAGCTTTTCCCCCAAGCCTTCCCAACTCAGCCACAGCCCAGCCTCGTCCGCTCGACTAAGGAGCTGAGCCCCCGACAGGCCAAGCGCTTGCTCCAGGAGCTTCCGAAGCTCCGGGGCTAGCGACTCGGCACGTCGGCCGAAGAGATAGAGATGCTGTAGGTGAGGCAACATGCGAAGGTAGCTCAGGGTGAATACAAAAGAAGAGCGTCTGACTGTGAGACAGTCAGACGCTCTTTCGTTAGGTTTACTCGTGGGAGACTAACTAGTCACTCGTGAGTGAGGGTGGAAGATGGGATTCGAACCCACGACACCTGGAACCACAATCCAGTGCTCTAACCAACTGAGCTACAACCACCATGTACTGCTCTGCTTTCCGCTTGAGCACTGCAAAGGTAATAATAGTTTCTTAATCCACCAAAGGCCTCCACAAGCTTTACCCCGATGCACACTCCACGCCCAAGTGCAACAGCCGTCCTAAAGCCCTACTCTCAAGGGAAGGAAGAAGCGATCCGTCCCCCTAAAAACGAGGAGCCTGCCACCCGTTCTCTCCGCCCAAGAAATCTCAGCTTTTCGAGGGGAAGCAACCCCAGTCTTCAAACCCGCTCTCCAGCCCGTCTAGACAGCGCCTTCGGGCACCCCCAAAAAACGACCTACGGTAGGTCGTCTTTGCGACCCACGGTAGGTCGGTCGACCGACCCACAGTAGGTTTTTTCGACGACCTACCGTAGGTCGTTTTTTGCCCCCTCCCAAGAGCCCATTCTATGCGGGCTAAGGAAGCCCCTGCTCTTCGCCCGCTCCTCCCTTCCCTTCCCCAAGTACCAACCGAAGGAAAATAAAGAGCTCGCCCGTGGACTCCACTCAAGGAATCCACGGGCGAGCATCTGCTTATCTCTTATTTAGGAGCTGAATCAGTCGAGGAGGAGTCAACTCTGTAAGCGCTCCTTCTCTACACGCTCTCGGAGAAGGCGTAGTTCTCTAGCTATTTGTCCCATTCATCGATTATTGAATCAATGACAGCTTTAATATCTTCAGCCTGTGCCTGATTTACTAAATCAGTGCGTATCACAGCATAGTTTTTCTTTATCCACGTAATCTTCACTGAGTTTTCCTTGGCATAGTTAGATAGGTAGCCCGTTGTTTGTCCTGTAGTCCTTGTTGCTGTAACGAGAATATCTCCCTCAGCCTTCTCAAAGGCCTCAATATTATTTTTGATCACATCGTCCTCATCCCCTCCAGGAGTTATGACGATCTTCTTTCCTCGATGGTTGCTAATAGTGATAGGAGCATCTCCGTATTCCTTTTCTCCTAGAAGCTCTATCAAGAGGTTGAGTGTTGTGGTCTTGCCTGAGTTCGAACATCCATAAAGGCCAATGATCTTCTTCATGTTGAATCGTATTATTAGTGAGTAATGAATTAGTCGGGGAGGACGAGGCGCTCGAAGCCGGGCGACATCAGGGTGCGGAAGCCGTCCTTGCCGTCGCCGAGGATCAGCATGTACTCGACGCCGGGGAAGTGCTTCACGAGGGCGGGGACTTCTTCGGCACGGCGGGTCATGCAGGCCGTGGCAAGGCCGTCCGCTAGCATACAGCTAGGGGCAAGGATCGTGACGCTGAGGATGTCCGTCTGGATGGGATAGCCGGTACGGGGATCAATCGTATGGGCGACCTTCTTGCCGTCCACGACCTTGAAGTTACGGTAGTTGCCCGAGGTAGCTACGCCTCCTGCCGTCGTGGGAAGCTGGATGCGCACCTGGAACTGCTCCGAGCCAGCTGAAGCACCTTCGACGGGCTTATCAATGCCGATGACCCAAGGCTTCCCCTGAGGATTCACCCCTTGGTAGGCGATCTCCCCGCCGAGCTCGACGAGGTAGTTCTCCGCCCCCTTCCCAAGGAGCATGCGGGCGACGAGGTCAGAGCAATAGCCCTTAGATATAGAGGAGAAGTCCATCTTCATCCGTGGATCGGCCTTGATCATGCGGAGGCCGTCGAAGGTGACCTTCTCGTAGCCCACGAAGGCACGGATGCTGTCGATGGTGTGCTGGCTGATGCTGTCTTTCTTCTCGAAGCCAAAGCCCCAAAGGTTGATGAAGGGCGAGCAAGTCACGTCGTAGCTACCGCCCGTCTGCCGGGAGATCTCCACGGACTGGAGGAAGACTTCACGGAGCATCGAGTCGGCTTGCTGAGACTCGTTGCGGTTGATCGCCGAGATGAGGCTCGTCGAATCGAACGGGTTGAGCGAATGGCTGAAGGCATGGAAGATCGAGTCGACCGCCAGCGAATAGTCCGTCGGGAGGTCGTACTGGATGGAGAAGGTCGTCGTGAAGACTTCGCCCGAGAGGCGGGTATAGTCATTCGTAGTCTTGCCCGAGGAGCAAGCAAAAAGCGCCCCAGCAGCGACGGCTGCTAAGGCGCATAGCTTCCCCGCCCGAAGGAGGGAAGAGAGAGAGGCATGAAGGTGCATATTCTTGGAGAATGAGAAAGGAAGAGCCCTTAGAGCTCCTCCTCGATCTTGTAGTCGTTGCGGTCCTGTGACTGGCGAGCAAGGAGCTCAGCGAGGAAGCCCACGAGGAAGAGCTGTGTGCCGAGGATCATCCCCGTCAAGGCGATGAAGAAATACGGGCGGTCCGTCACCAGCGGAGCAGGGGTATTCGTCCAGATATGGAAGAGCTTCGTGATCAAGACTACCGCTAGCGCTAGGAAGCCGACGATGAACATGAGGCTCCCGCCCAGACCGAAGAAGTGCATCGGCTTGCGCCCGAAGGTCGAAGTGAACCACAGCGTGATGAGGTCGAGGTAGCCGTTGACGAAGCGACTGAGTCCGAACTTACTTTCCCCGTACTTACGCGCCTGATGATGGACGACCTTCTCCCCGATGCGGGAGAAGCCCGCCACCTTAGCCATGTAGGGGATGTAGCGGTGCATGTCGTTGTAGATCTCGATGCTCTTGACCACTTCGGAGCGGTAAGCCTTGAGCCCGCAGTTGAAGTCGTGCAGGTTGTCGATGCCCGAGAGCTTGCGTGCCGTAGCATTGAAGAGCTTCGAGGGAAGGTTCTTGCTGAAGACAGGGTCGTAGCGCTTCTGCTTCCAGCCGCTCACCAGATCGTAGCCCTCTTCCTTGACCATGCGGTAGAGTTCGGGGATCTCGTCGGGGCTGTCCTGCAGGTCTGCGTCCATCGTGATGACTACATCGCCTTGGGTGCGGGCGAAGCCACACTGCAGGCCGGGGGACTTGCCGTAGTTGCGACGGAACTTCACCCCCCTGACGTGGGGGTTCTTCTCCCGGAGTTCACGGATTACCTGCCACGACTGGTCGGTGCTGCCGTCATTGATGAAGATGATCTCGTAGGAGAAGCCGTGCTCCTGCATGACACGCCGGATCCACGCCTCCAGTTCGGGCAGGGATTCGGCTTCATTATATAAGGGGATGACGAGAGAGATATCCATAGGTCGAAGTTAGTTGCGACGGAGGGCAAGTCCGACGATGAGCCCCCAGACGGCGCCCATGATGATGGTGAGCATGTAGTCGGTCCACAGCCACTGCCACGTGGAGATCATCCGTAGGTCGGTGATCATTCGCTCGGCGTCGGCTTGATTGACTAGGGGTGAAGCCTTGAGCATCTCCCCCCAAGCCTCCAGGGTCGAAGGCACAGCATACTTGAAGTAGAAGTACTGCGGGACGAAGGCCAGGATACCGCCGAAGGCATGCAGGAGCACGACGTAGCCGAAGCCTTGGCCCACACGGAAGGCGCCCCCCGCATAGTAGAAGTCTCGGTAGGTGCGTGCCGCTCGGTAGGCGAGGAAAGGCACGGCCAAGACCCCGACGAAGTAGATCACCTGCAGCAGGGGTAGACTGAAGCTCAAGAAGCGAGCCGTATAAATCAAGGCCAGCACCAGCCCGAAGGTCAAGCCGGCACGGGCTGCCGCAGGGAAGAGTGGAGATGGATGGGGAGCTACTGCCATAAGTCTATTTTTACGGGCGCAAAGGTACGACTATTCGGGCAATAAGCCACCCCAACTACCGCTATCGACAGCTCCAGTGCATCACCTCGTTAGCCTGTGCAAATTAGCCCAATTTAGAAGGCGCTTCTACAGGCACTCGGACGAAAGGGAAAACGCCACGACATACCAGCCCTTTCCCTGGTAGAAACCCCAGGATCAAGAGACCTCCGACGAGCCCCTACAGCGAAGATGCTCGGAGCACCCCCAAAGGGACCTACGGTAGGTCGCCTTGACGACCCACTGTGGGTCGGTCGCACGACCTACAGTAGGTTTTTTCGACGACCTACCGTAGGTCGTTTTTTGCCCCACCCCAGAGCCCCAGCCATCCGCCCTGTCGGTGGCAAGATCTTAGCGCCCTACCTCCGATGGTATCAGACTTGGAGCGTAAGGATAAAAAGACTCCACCTCTCACCTCTCCACCAAGCCCACACTCCCCAGCTTAGAGATAAGGTATCGCTAGATAAATACCTAACCCTATACTCCCTCCCCACTCGATGTACCATTGAATATATCCGTGTGCTTCATTCTCCCAAAAATCGCTATCTTTCGAGCCGAAATACACACCTTTTCACCCAAAGGCTATCCAAAATCGAGATCTATTTAATTAAGGAATTATGCCAACCGAGACACCGGAAGAACAAGTTAAGTACAGCAGAAATACCAGAGTAACGAGAGACGAGCAGGAACGCTTTGTATTACTACTCGACATCATGGGCTTTAGCGCATTTATCCAAAATACTCCTTTCGATGAAGCTAAAGAGAAGTTTGAGACCTTTAGAGAAAAGTTAGATACTCGAGCTGAGAATCTCCTAAAAAGGGAGCACATACACATTGCCTTCTTCTCGGACTCCATCCTTGTTACCACGCAGACCAACAAAGCTCAAGATCTCAATCTAATCTCCAAGGCCGCAGCAGTCCTTATGCAAGTATCTTTTGAGTGTGGATTTGCACTCAAAGGATGCCTCGCTCATGGGAAGTTCTATTATCATCCCAAAAAGAGAATCTTCTTCGGCCTACCCCTTGTTAATGCTTACCAGCTCGGTGATCAAGAAATTAAATACTACGGCATCATCGTCCACCATACAGCTGAAAGAAAAATCCGAGACCTTAATAAACCATTTACGAAGCTCGTTGGAGAGAAAGACAAAACACAAGGGAATAACCCTTACGTCTACAGTGAGGTCCCTCTCAAATCCTCTGGATGGAGTTGCCATTGCCATTTAGCATGGAACTTATATGACAATAAACTAGAGTCCCCCATAGACAACGGGACCACGTGTGAGAAATATTTACAGCAGATAGAACTCACAGTCTCTGGTGCTCCTCGCATCTACATCGACAATACCCGTAGGGTTATGCAGAAGGATTTAGCGCTATACGAGGCTGAGAAGAAAAAGGCTGAGACAAATAATCAACCTGTAATATTCCCGATAAGAGAAGAGCTGACTACAACTAGATAATCTAAAGTACGACGATAGCCTCATGGAGCACGAGCTCCATGAGGCTATCGTCTCTAAACGAGCTCTGCAAAAAGCAAAAACACCCCGCATCCTATCTGGGATGCGGGGTGTTTTATGTTCCTACCCAATTAGTGAAGTGTGACTACTTGTCCCATTAGGGCATACACTTCACGTAGGTAAGCTACCGATTAGGAGAGCTTTTCCTTGAGGGCAGCCAGAGCGTCGAGGTCACCGAGGGTAGCCTTCTCCGTAGCAGCGTTGGTAGCGGCGACGGCAGCAGCGGCATCCTGGTTGCGAGCCTGACGATCGGCACGCTCAGCGCGTTCGCTAGCACGAGCTTCAGCCTTAGCTTCGTCCTCGAAGGTACGGCTGTGCGAGACGATGATGCGACGAGCATCCTTATTGAATTCGATCACCTTGAAGGGGAGGGTCTCACCCTTGACTGCCTGCGTACCATCGGCCTTGACCAGGTGCTTAGGCGTAGCGAAGGCTTCTACACCTTCGGGGAGGGAGACGACAGCGCCCTTTTCAACGAACTCACGGATGGTACCTTCGTGGATGGTGCCTACCTTGAAATCAGCTTCGAAGGCATTCCATGGGTTCTCCTCGAGCTGCTTGTGGCCGAGAGAGAGGCGACGGTTTTCCTTGTCGATCTCCAGGACGACGATTTCCAGAGGAGCGCCGACTTCGGTGAACTCGTTGGGGTGCTTGATCTTCTTCGTCCAGGAGAGGTCGGAGATGTGCACGAGGCCGTCGATACCTTCTTCGATCTCTACGAAGACACCGAAGTTGGTGAAGTTGCGGACCTTAGCCGTGTGGCGAGAGCCGATGGGGAAGCGCTTGTCGATGTTTTCCCATGGATCCTCCTTGAGCTGCTTGAGACCAAGGCTCATCTTGCGCTCTTCGCGGTCAAGAGAGAGGATGACAGCTTCGACTTCGTCACCGACCTTGAGCAGTTCCTGAGCCGAGCGGACATGCTGAGTCCAAGACATCTCAGAGATGTGGACGAGGCCTTCTACGCCTGGAGCCACTTCGATGAATGCACCGTAGTCAGCCAGGACGACGACCTTACCCTTGATCTTGTCGCCGACCTTGAGGTTAGCGTCGAGGCTATCCCAAGGATGTGGCTGGAGCTGCTTGAGGCCAAGAGCGATGCGCTTCTTAGCTTCGTCGAACTCAAGGATAACGACGTTGAGCTTCTGGTCGAGGCTAACCACTTCGCTGGGGTGCGAGACACGGCCCCAAGAGAGGTCGGTGATGTGGACAAGACCATCGATACCACCGAGGTCGATGAAGGCCCCGTAGGAAGTGATGTTCTTGACAACCCCTTCGAGGACCTGACCCTTCTCGAGCTTGCTGATGATCTCTGCCTTCTGAGCTTCGAGTTCAGCTTCGATGAGGACCTTATGCGATACAACGACGTTCTTGAAGTCCTGGTTGATCTTGACGATCTTGAACTCCATGGTCTTGTCGACATAAGCATCGTAGTCTCGGATAGGACGTACGTCGATCTGAGAGCCAGGGAGGAAGGCTTCGATACCGAAGATATCGACGATCATACCGCCCTTGGTACGGCACTTGACATATCCACGTACCACTTCGTCCTTCTCGAGGGCTTCGTTGATACGATCCCAGGAGCGTGCTACACGTGCCTGGCGGTGCGAGAGGACGAGCTGTCCCTTCTTATCTTCCTGTGATTCGATGAAGACTTCGACCTTGTCGCCTACCTGAAGCTCAGGATTGTAGCGGAACTCAGCAGCGTTGATGCTACCTTCGCTCTTGAAGCCGATGTCTACGAGTACTTCACGCTTACCGATCTTGGTAACCGTACCGATGACAACCTCCTGATCCTTTACGCTGTTCAGGGTGCTGTCATAAGCTGCTTCTTGCTCCTTGCGGGAAGCAGAGCAAGCTACCTCTCCCTGCTCAAACTCATCCCAGTTGAAGTCCGCGATGGGCTTGATCTCTTTCAAATTTTCCATTTGTTAAACTTACTATGAATTACACACGAGCACTCCTATAGTGGAGCACATGGCTTGTTGACTCAGTTAAAGTGGACATCAAGCGATGTACTCCCCCACAAAAGTCGGGGACAAATATACGAAAAAAGCGTGTACCAGCATCTTACGCCTAGACGATCCACAGTAGAAAGGATCGAAACTCCAGGCGAAGGGCTAAGGCTCTGTGCCTCAAGTGGCGGTTTCCTTCCCCCGCCGAATCTCCTTCCCTCCCCCGAGGGGAAAAAGTCGAAGCTTTCGGTCGAACGAGAAGGGGCAATTCCATCCCGCTTAGAATGCGTGCTGGGGAGGGGTAAAAAACGATCCACGGTAGGTCGCCGAAAAAACCTACTGTGGGTCGTGATGACGACCTACCGTGGGTCGCATTAACGATCTACCGTAGGTCGTTTTTGGAGGGTGCCTAAGAGGACACTTAAGCCGGACAGAGGGGGAGGAGAAAAAAGCAGAGAGCACCCCGTAGAAACCCTGCAAAGAAGAAGCTGGTCTCCTTCCGCTTGGCTCCTACGGGATGCTCTTCAGAAAATGGGATGAATGTTCGGAGGATCGGAACTAGCCGAACTGGCAGTTCTCAGCGCCTCTCGGCTGGTCGCAGTCCTTAGTCGAGATAGAGGTCTTCGGGGTAGCCTACCTGCTCGAGGTAGAGCGCATGTGCTGGGGCAGACGAACCCGCTTGCCCTCGGTCTTTAGCCTCGATGACCGCACAGAAGTCTTCGACGGAGAGCCGTCCCTTCCCGACCTGGAAGAGCGTACCGACGACGGCACGCACCATATTCCTCAGGAAGCGATCCGCAGTGATGGTGAAGATCCACTGCCCTTCCTCCGCCCCCGCCTGCCAGTAGGCTTCCGTGACCCGACAATTGTTCGTCTTGACATCGGTGTGTAGCTTGCTGAAGCTGGTGAAGTCGGTGAAGTCCTTCAGTCGCTCTGCAGCCTCATTCATCCGATCGAAGTCTAGGGGGAAGTAGAGACGAAGCATGCGAGCCTCTTGGAACGGATCCTTCCTCAGAGTGACATAGTAGCGGTAGGTGCGGGACGTAGCGCTGAAGCGAGCATGAGCCTCCTCCCTGACGGGACGAATATCATACAGGGCAATATCGTGAGGCAGATAGCGGTCCGTCCGATAGATGAGCTGGCGAGCTTCGGCGGGCGACATCGGGAGGTCGACATGGGCGACCATCCCACGGGCATGCACCCCAGCATCCGTGCGTCCAGCCCCCAGGATAGCGATGGGCTCAGGAGAGCGAGCTACCAGCGTCAGAGCCTGCTCGATGGTCTCCTGCACGGTCGTAGCATCAGGCTGTGTCTGCCAGCCACTATAGTTCGTGCCGTCGTAGCTCAGCGTGATGAAGTAGCGCATCCCCTAGCTCTTAGCCTTCCGCGTACGGGTAGTAGTCTTGCCCGTGGAGGCAGTCTTTCGCCCTCCACCCTTGCGAGCGGTCTTGGCCGGAGTCTCGGCGATGATCTTCATGCACGCCTCGTAGGTCAGCCCTGCAGGGTCTTCGCCCTTGGGGAGCTTATAGTTGTCCCCCTTGTACTTGAGGTAGGGGCCGAAGCGACCGGAGCGGATGGATAGTTCGGGATCTTCGTCGAAGGTCTTCAGCAGGCTCTTCTCCTCGCTCTGACGCTTCTCCTCTATGATCTTGATCGCTTCGTCTGCAGTGCACGACAGGGGATCGACGTCCTTAGGTAGGCTGTAGAACTTCCCCGCATGGCGGACATAGGGGCCAAAGCGACCGACAGCGACTGTCATCGTCTGTCCTTCGTATTCGCCGAGGTTCTTCGGAAGGTCAAAGAGCGACAGCGCTTCCTCTAGAGTAATTGTCTCGATCGACTGCCCGGGCTGGAGCGAGGCGAAGCGAGGCTTCTCCTCTGCGTCGGTAGCACCTAGCTGAGCCATCGGGCCGTAGCGACCGATGCTCACCGAGACAGGTAGCCCCGTCTCTGGCTGGACACCAAGGATGCGCTGGCCGACACGCTGGGCGGTGCGCTCATTCGTCGCACGCTCGACTCCAGGGTGGAAGTCCGTATAGAAGTCTCCAATAGTATCTGTCCACGGCGCCTTCCCCTCGGCGATGGTGTCGAACTCTTCCTCCACACGAGCGGTGAAGTTGTAGTCCACGATATTGGGGAACTGCTCCACGAGGAAGTCATTGACGACGATCCCGACATCCGTGGGGAAGAGCTTGCTACGCTCTGCTCCGTAGATCTCCTGGCGTGTCTCCTCGGTGACCTGCCCATCCTCCAGGGTGAGCACGGTATAGCTACGGGGCTGACCTTCGCGGTCGGCACGCTCGACGTAGCCACGATTCTGGATCGTCTGGATCGTGGGGGCATAGGTAGAAGGACGGCCGATGCCGAGCTCCTCCATCTTGCTGACCATCGAAGCCTCCGTATAGCGGGCAGGGCGCTGGGTGAAGCGCTCATCGCCCTGAAGTGCCGAGAGTGTCAGTCCTTCTCCTTCCTTGACGGCGGGCAGGAGCTTCGTAGTCTCCCCTACTCCCTCTTCGCTCGAGCCTTCCATATAGACATCGAGGAAGCCTCGGAAGGTAATGACCTCTCCCTGGGCGACGAATGCATAGTCCGTGCTGGGCACTGGGATGGAGACCGTCGTGCGCTCCAGTCGAGCGTCGGCCATCTGCGAGGCAAGTGTGCGCTTGCGGATCAGGTCGTAGAGACGCTGTTCCTGGGGCGTGCCGTCGATGACTTCACGGTCTATATAGGTAGGACGGATCGCTTCGTGGGCCTCCTGAGCTCCCTTGCTCTTGGTCTGATACTTACGGGGCTGATGATATTCCTTCCCTGGGTGACGCTTGATCTGAGCAGCGATAGCTCCCAGGGCTTGGTTGGAGAGGTTGACCGAGTCAGTACGCATGTAGGTGATATGCCCCGACTCGTAGAGTGACTGTGCTAGGCGCATCGTCTGCGAGACCGAATAGCCGAGCTTCTGAGCCGCCTCCTGCTGTAGCGTGGAGGTCGTGAAGGGGGCAGCGGGCGAGCGACGAGTAGCCTTACGGGTGATCCCGCCTATGGCGAAGGTGGATGAAGCGCATCGCTTCATCAGCTGGGCAGCTTCTTCAGCGGTGGAGAAGCGATGATTGAGCTCCGTGGCGAGCTTCTCCCCTGAAGGCAGGAGGAAGGTAGCCTGAAGGCGGTAAGAAGACTGGGGGATGAAGGCATTGATCTCACGCTCACGATCCACGATGAGGCGCACGGCTACCGACTGCACACGCCCTGCAGAGAGCGAGGGACGGATACGCTTCCAGAGCACCGGAGAGAGCTCGAAGCCCACGATACGGTCGAGGATACGGCGTGCCTGCTGGGCATCGACCAGATCCATGTTCACCTCCCGAGGATGCTCCAGCGCTTCTAGGAAGGCTTCGGCCGTGATCTCATGGAAGACAATACGGCGGGTCTTCTCGGGCTTCAATCCTAGAGCCTCGCTTAGATGCCAAGCGATAGCCTCCCCTTCACGGTCTTCATCGGAAGCGAGGTAGACGACGTCCGCCTTCTTTGCTTCAGCCTTGAGTTCCCGCACCAGATTCTTCTTATCGTCATTGATGACGTACTCGGGACGGAAGTGATCTTCGACATTCACACTGAAGGAATGTTGCTTGAGATCACGCACATGACCAGCACTGGCCATGACCTTGTAATCGTTCAGGTGATGCTTCTTGAGGAAGCCTGAGATGAGCTCAGCCTTCTTCGGGGACTCTACGATGACTAACTTCATTTATCGTGGGGTAAAGTGGCCGCCTTCGACCGCTAAGTTGATTTTATGCCGACAAAGGTAGCAAAATCTCACCTGTAGGTACGACTCCCCGCATTCCACCGCAAGTCAAGGCAAAAGAATCAGCGCCCTTCCTCCCCAAGCCTGCCCCTCCCAAGCTATGCTCTCCCTCCGCCCACACTTCCACCGACTCTCCGGGATAAGGCTCGCCGACAAGCAAGGGCAAGGCTAGCTAACGAGCAAGGCCTTGCGTCCCGTCTTCCCCACCCTAAGGAAAGGGAAGCCTCCGCCCGCCCAGAAGCAAATCCACTCCGTCGATCACAGCGATTCCTCAGCCCTTCCCAAGGCCCAACTTTTGCCCTCCCAATTACGTCCTCACGCCCCCTTCAGAATGCCCCCTCAGGAGACCCTAAAAACCGACCTACCGTAGGTCGCCGAAAAAACCTACTGTAGGTCGTCGAGACGACCCACAGTAGGTCGGTCGACCGACCTACCGTAGGGTTCTTTTCCCCCTCCCTTGACACCCGTTCTTCCCCCTCCACTCCAACGCAAAATAACTAGGGGTATCTACCCATAAAACCCGCCACCCCTCCAGCCCCGCCTTCCTTGCTTTTCGCTCCCCCTTCTTCCTCCGAAAAAGAAGACAAATTATCTAGCTCTTTTCCTCTCCTCCAGCATCCCCTAAGAAGGCCACTCCTTCACCCTCCCTGAGCGACTCCACATCCCTACTCTAAGGGGAAGCGGAAGGGGAATGATTTCCTTAGCACCCAGCTATTCCGAAGGGGAGCTCCTAGCCTTCTCCAAAGGCAATACGAGTCACTCAGAAAGGCTCAAAGCAACTAAAACAAAGAAATCCACCCCGTGCACGCCTTAAGCACAGGATGGAGCAAGGAAATTGAGAAGATCCGAGGGACGGAGAAACAAAAATCGGTTGACCAAGTAGCCTTGATCAACCGATTCCGAAGTAAATAAAGAGTGGAGAATAACGGATTCGAACCGTTGACCCCCTGCGTGCAAAGCAGGTGCTCTAGCCAGCTGAGCTAATCCCCCAGAGTAAAGTCTCTTAAGTAGTCCCAGGCAGATTTGAACTGCCGACCTCTACATTATCAGTGTAGCGCTCTAACCAACTGAGCTATAGGACTGTCTTAGGACTCTATAAGAAGAGAAAAAAGATATCGACATCAGAAGTGAGTACGCACACTCAGGAAAGCCACCTAACTCATCTATTACGTACATACTACACTAACTATACTAAAGCCCATTTTCAGAACTCCAGAAAGGA
>ERZ773068.46-NODE-46-length-67929-cov-8.238633_pt1 | contig 67929 bp, 64 predicted proteins | sample MGYA00580620_ERZ773068 | MGnify/ENA primary metagenome ERZ773068 (study PRJEB29015, sample SAMEA2737983) | human oral metagenome | biome: human oral; feature: human-associated habitat; material: dental | place: China | collected 2101 ... | reverse complement strand
CGGATTCGCACTGGGTGGGGTTGACCTTGCCCGGCATGATGGAGCTGCCCGGCTCATTCGCAGGGATCGTGATCTCGCCGAGACCGCAGCGCGGCCCGGATGCGAGCCAGCGGATGTCGTTCGCGATCTTCATCATGTTCGCGGCGAGCCCCTTGAGGCCGCCGTGAGCGAAAACGACGGCGTCCTTGCTCGTGAGCGCGTGATACTTGTTCGGTGCGGTGACGAACTTTTTGCCCGTCAGTTCGCTCGCCGCCTCTGCAACGGCGGTGTCAAAGCCTTTCGGCGCATTGAGCCCCGTACCGACGGCAGTGCCGCCGAGGGCAAGTTCGTGGAGGAAGGGGAGTGCTGCCTGCAGCTGTTTCTTTGACTGCTCGAGCATGGAGAGCCAGCCGCTGATCTCCTGTGCAAAGGAGATGGGAACGGCGTCCTGCAGGTGGGTGCGCCCGGTCTTGACGATGCCCTCGTTCTCCTTCATGAGGCGGCGGAAGGTAGCGGCAAGAAGATCAATGCTCGGGAAGAGGCCGTCCTCGATGGCAATGACGGCGGCGATGTGCATTGCCGTCGGGAAGGTGTCGTTGGAACTCTGTGACATGTTCGCGTGATCGTTCGGATGAAGGATCTTTTCGCCCGCAATTTCGTTGCCGCGGTTCGCGATGACCTCGTTGACGTTCATGTTCGACTGCGTGCCGCTGCCCGTCTGCCAGACCGCGAGGGGGAAATGCTCCGCGAGCCTCCCGGCGATGATCTCATCGCACGCCGCCTTGATGGCGGTCAGGCGCTTCTCATCGAGCTTGCCGAGCTTGTTGTTCGCGATGGCGGCAGATTTTTTCAGGATGCCGAATGCGTGGATGATTTCGGCGGGCATCTTTTCAATGCCGACGGGGAAGTTCTCAAAGCTGCGTTCTGTCTGCGCCGCCCAGTACTTGTCCGCGGGGACCTTCACCTCGCCGAGGGAATCGTGTTCAATGCGATACTCCATTTGATTTGTCCTCCTATCGTGAGAGAAAAACAGAGAGATCAGTTCTTTTGAGTATAACACAGAATCATGAAAATGAGAATGTTTATCCCGGCACTTTTTGAAGGACAAATCGCGCGGTGGTGCCGATGCAGACGCCGGTCAAAATGCCGATGACGCCGAGGACAGGTGCGTAAGAAAAGAGGGCTGTTGTCTCCATGACAGCCGCAGCGACAAGAAGCTGCGCAATATTGTGGAGGAAGCCGCCCGCAGCGCTGATGCCGATGACGGACAGCCCTGTGTATTTCTTGAGAAGCGCCATCGAGAGGAAGCTGGCCGTACCGCCTGCGAGGCTGTAAAGCATGGCGGCGGGCCCCCCGCCGAAGAAGGAGGCGAGGAGGATGCGCAGGGCGAGGACGGTGCCCGCGTCGCGGATGTACGGCAGACGGTAGAGCGCAACGAGGGTGGCGACGGCAGCAAGTCCGAGCTTTGCCCCCGGAACGGGAAGCGGCAGCGGAAGGAAGCCCTCGAGGACAAAGAGGATGAGGGAAAGCGCTGTGAGAATGGCGATGTGCGTTATGCGCTGCAGTGGTCTCATATCATTTCACTTCGATCAGCAGTTTATGCGGGAGGCAGGCAATGACGTCCCCTTTCTTCTGCGCCTTTCCCGTCTTGACACAGACGAGGTCGGGGCAGTCGGCGTCGATGACGGAGATGGTCTCTCCCTCAATGCGGACGATATTCTCTCCATGCGCGTCCGCGATGCGGATATCCTCTGTCCCTGTATGTCCCGTGAGGGGGATGTCATACAGCTGCCGTCCGTCCTGCGTGATGACAGCATGCCGCACTGCGCTGTCTGTGCGTGCGAAAAAAAATACGGCGGCGATCCCGCAGAGGATGAGCAGCGCGCCGATGAGCAAAAGGTCGTTTTTCTTCATTGGAATTCCCTGCCTTGACGAATGTTTTCGATCAAAGTACAATAACAGCATATCTCCTATCGAGATGCACGGATCACATAACGTCTCAGATGCCCTGCCCGAGCGCGCGCTGCCAGTAGGCGAGATCGGGCTCGCTGAGCGGCAGGTCGATGGTCTGCCCGTTGTCATAGTAGAAACGGAACCGAACGCTGAGCGCTTTGCGCAGGGCGGGGAGCGATGCACGGGGGAGCTCGACGAACAGTTTATTTTCGTTTTTGTAGCGGCTCTCTGCATTGGGGACGGGGTGCGGCGTATATTTGACCGCGGCCTTCATTTCCCATGCGGCGCCGTCGGTGTAGAGAACGGCTTCGGGCAGGAGCTTTGCCTCGTCATAACGATAGTCCCAGAGTGCGAGGTTGGCGCCCTCGAGTTTGCCCTCGCCGGTATAGGATGCCTGAAAGTCGATGCGCGCGTATGCAGAGAGGCTGCGCGCCGTGCGGTGATCAATCTGATAGGTGTAGGAAAGGCCGAAGATGCCGACGAGGATGAGGAGCAGGGCGACGAGGACGATAAGCTGACGGAAAATGCTGAGCATCACGGTCTCCTTTCGATGAATCGTTTCGGGGTATTATAACACAGAGGAAAGCACTTTGTCAGCCCGCAATGGGTGAAAACGCAGGATAGAAGGGAGCCGGATGTGGCAGTAAAACTGTTCGTATCGGATTTGGATGGGACGATGCTGCCGGACGGGAATATTGTCTCGGCAGAGAATATTGCGGCGGTGCGCCGTGCTGCGGAGGCAGGCGTTGTGGTGACAATCGCGACGGGGCGCATGTTCGAGGCGGCGCTGCCGGTCGCCGCGGCGCTTGGCGTGGATGTGCCGATCATCTCGTACAACGGCGGCCTCATTAAGAGCCCGAGCGGGCGCATCTATGAGGAACATACGATGGATGCCGCGGTCACGCATGATATCATTGCATTCTGCCGCGCGCGAGACTGGTACATTCAGATATACAGCGGCGGCTGTCTGCGCTATGTTGAGCCATGCGATGAGTCGTGCTTCTATGAGAACTCACAGAAGCTTGCAGGGCAGGCGGTCGGTTGGAACGGCCTGTTCGCACATGCTGCGGGCAACTGCAAGCTGCTCCTCGTGACACAGGGGGGCGTTGTGACGCAGGAGCGCGCGGATGCTCTTATGGAGGCTTTCGGCGCGGATGTGGATGTAACGCGCTCCGCAGACCGCCTGATCGAGATCGTGCCCAAGGGTATTTCGAAGGCATCAGCGCTTACGGCGCTTGCGGCGAAGCTCGGCATTGCGACCGAGGAGACGATGGCGATCGGCGATGCATACAATGATCTGCCGATGTTGAAGGCGGCGGGCACGAGCGTGGCGATGGGCAATGCGTTTCCCGAGGTGAAGAAAGCGGCCGACTATGAGACGCTCTCCTGCACGGAGAACGGACTTGCGGCGGCGATCTACCGTTATGTGCTGGGCATGGGAGCGGATGCGCCCGTGCCGATGAACAGGGGCTGAATCATGGCGATCAAACTCATTGCACTTGATCTGGACGGGACGCTTCTCACATCAGACAAGAAAATCACTGCACATACAAAAGATGTCCTCACGCGTGCAATGGCCCGCGGCGTCACCGTCACGATTGCGACGGGACGCATGCTCCGTTCGGCACTGCATTTTGCCCGCCTGATCGGTTCGGATGCGCCTGTTGTCTGCTGCAACGGTGCTTATATCGGGACAGAGAAGGGGACGCCCGTTTTTGCGCGTTATTTCGATACTGCTCTCGTCAGAGAATTTCTAACGTTTGTCTACGATCGCCATTGGTATGTGAACTGGTATATCGGCACGGAGATCTATGCGCCGGAGTACCGTCCGGAATATTTCACTGCCTACCGTACAACGGCGGATTTCGTGGTGACGGCAGTCGGAAATGACTATCTCCGCTATACGGAGAATGTCCCGCAGTTTGTCCTGCGCAATCTGGATGACGGCATCGGGGGCTGCCTGCGCGCTGTGCAGGAGCATTTCGGTGATCAGATTGTGCCGCAGCAGAACACGGGGACGAGCCTCGACATCAATCCGCCCGGCGTCTCCAAGGCAGTCGGCGTGCAGGCGCTCGCCGATGCGATGGGCCTGTGCCTCAATGAGGTGATGGTCGCGGGCGATGCGGACAACGATTATGAGATGCTGGAGATGGGCGCCTTCTCCGTTGTGCCGGAGAACGGGCGGCCGAAAGCAAAAGAGCGCGCCCGCTATGTGACGGCGTCCAATGATGCGGATGGGATCGCCGCCGCGATCGAGAAATTTGTGCTGTGAGGTGATATTATGAGCGAGGTGAAGCGTCCCGCGGAGAAGTTCCGCCCCGTGATCGTGACAGGTCTGTCGGGCGGCGGGAAATCCCTTGCCGCACGCTACATGGAGGACATCGGCTATTTCTGCGTGGACAATCTGCCGCCGATCTTCATCCCGAAATTCATTGATCTCTGCCGCGAAACGCAGGGGCAGATCAGCCGCGCAGCGATCGTGGTGGATACGCGCAGCCGGGAGTTCTTTGACGATTTTGTCAAGGTGCTCAATGAACTGGATGCGGGGGATATTTCCTATGAACTGCTCTTTATCGAAGCCTCGGACGATGTGATCATCCGCCGCTATAAAGAGACGCGGCGTCCGCATCCGCTCGCGCCCGCCGCACGCATCTCAGAGGGCGTGACGCGCGAACGTGAACTCCTTGCCCCCGTGCGCGCGCGCGCAACGCAGCTCGTCAATACGTCCAAGCTGCGCAAGGCCGAGCTGCGTGATATTATCCGTCAGCACTACGATACGCCGGGCACGGATGCGGTGATGAGCGTCAACATTCTCTCGTTCGGATTTAAGTACGGCATCCCGCTCGACGCCGATCTCGTCTTTGATGTGCGCTTCCTGCCGAATCCGTTCTACGTGGACTCGCTCCGCAGCAAAAGCGGCACCGTGCCGCAGGTTGCCTCCTACATCGAGTCATGGGACGTGACGCAGAAGTTCGAGCAGCACCTCGACGGATTCATCAATTTTCTCCTGCCGCACTATGTGAAGGAGGGCAAGAGCCAGCTTGTCATCGCGATCGGATGTACGGGCGGCATGCACCGCAGCGTTTTTATCGCAAAGCACCTCTATGACCGGATCAAGGACTCCTATGATGCGCGCCTTGAGCATCGCGATCTCATGAAGAACGAGGTGCAGGAACACGTGAGCGAGGGATGATGCCATGCATTTGATCAAATGGCTTTATCCCGGCATGGGCTTCAAGCGCTGGCTGTTCGTCTTCGCACTCGGGACGCTCTGCGTCGGCCTCGGCGCGGCACTGATCTTCAACTACAAATACATTGATTCGATTGAAGAGGCAATCTTCCGCTTCGTCTATACGTGGCAGGGCAGCTATGACTATGGGTTTACAGTGATTGCAGGCGTGCTCATCGCCGTCTTCGGCATGGTGCTTATGCTTGTGGCTACGCGGCATGTCATCCGCTCTGTCATCACTGCACTCATGCCCGAGGGCACCTCGGCACGTCTCGTCGATCTGGTCTATGAAAAGACACGTCTCAGCCGCGGGCCGTCGGTGACGGTGATCGGCGGCGGGCACGGCCTCTCCGTACTGCTGCGCGGCATCAAGGAGCTGACGAGCAACGTAACGGCGGTTGTGACCGTCGCGGACGACGGCGGTTCCTCTGGACGTCTGCGCGAGGAACTCGGCATCATACCGCCCGGCGATCTGCGCAACTGTCTTGTGGCCCTTGCCGACACGGAGCCGCTGATGGAAAAGCTCTTTCAGTACCGCTTTGAAGGACGAAGCGACCTGGCGGGACACAGCTTCGGCAATCTCTTCCTCGCGGCGATGGCAGAGGTCACAGGCGACATGGAGACCGCGCTGCGCGAGTCCTCGAAGGTCCTCGCAGTCAAGGGCCGTGTGCTCCCGGCGTCGAAGCAGTCCGTGCGCCTCGACGCAGTCCTCGAGGACGGCACCGTTGTGGAAGGGGAGTCTCGGATTCCCGAAGTGTCCGGCCGTATCCGGCGCGTGCGCCTGTTTCCGCAGGACGCTGCGCCTGTCCCGTCGGCACTGGAGGCGATCCATACGGCAGATGCGATCATCCTCGGTCCCGGGAGCCTCTATACGAGCATCATGCCGAATCTCCTCGTCAGCGGTGTGGCAGAGGAGCTGCGGAAAAGCCGTGCGCTCAAAATCTACATCTGCAATGTCATGACGCAGCCCGGCGAAACGGACGGCTATACGGCGTCCATGCACGCGGAGGCAATCATCAAGCATGCGGGCCGCGGGGCCATCGATTTTATGCTGGTCAACAATGCGCCGATTGCCGAGGAACTGCGCCGTAAGTATGAGACGCAGGGGATCTATCCCGTCGCAGTGGACGAGGAACGGATCAACGTGCTCGGCATCGGCTTTGTCGGAGCGGACATCATCAATCAGTCCGATGCCGTGCGGCATGATCCCGATAAGCTCAGCCGCAGCGTCATGCGCATGATCTACGATTTTCGGGTGCACTGATATGCCGTCGTTTGCTTCGGATGTAAAAAATGCGCTCTCGCGCACAGATACCGACCGCTCCTGCTGTCAGACGGCAGAACTCGCTGCGCTCCTGCGCATGGGCGCGTCTATGGTGACGGACGGGGCGCACGGCCTCGGACTGCGCTTTGCCGCGGACAATGCTGCCGTCGCGCGCCGCGTGATCCGCCTCCTGCACACGATGGACGGCGCGATTGAGACGTCGGTCGCAATGGAGCGCACGCCGCAGCTGCGCCGCCGTACCTACATCGTCAACATCGCTGCGGGCGAGAGCGTCACGCCGCTCCTCACACGGCTCGGCTTCCTCGACAGGGGAACGCTGCGTACGGGAACGGATCGAACGCTCCTGCGCAGGAAATGCTGCCGCGCGGCATATCTGCGCGGAGCGTTTCTCGGCGGCGGCAGCGTCAACCGTCCCGAGGCAAGCTGTCATCTCGAGATCACGACGAAGAGCGCGGTGATGGGGCGCGGGCTCCATACGCTCCTGCGCCGTCTGCATTTTCCGGTGGGGCTGACGGATCGGCGCGACACGTACGTCGTCTATCTCAAAGAGGGGGATGCGGTCATGGACTTCCTCTCCCTCATCGGTGTGGAGGAGGCGGCGGAGGAGATCGAGGTCGCACGTAATCTGAAGGAGGTGCGCGCGCAGGTGAACCGTCTGGTCAATGTCGAGACGGCGAACCTCCAGCGTGCTGTGGATGCGGCAGCAGAGCAGCTGGCGGCGATTGAACGCCTGCATTCGGCGGGAATGCTCTCCTCTCTGCCGGAGGATCTGCGTGAGACGGCCGAGATGCGGCGCATGCATCCGGAGGTCAGCATGGCAGAACTCGCCGCTCTCTGCCACATCAGTAAGTCTGGGATGAGCCATCGCCTGCGGAAGATTCGTGCGATGGCGGAGGAGGTATCGATTTGATCAGAGGAATAGGCCGACGGTTCGGGAGGAGCTTTTCGCTGCTCTCTTTGCTGCTGTGTGCATTTGTCGTATGGATTCTGACAGCAGTGCCGCCCGCAGGATTTCCGATTCTCGAGTATCATATGGTGACGGAGAATCCGCGGCCCGACGCAGAGCCGTATGTTGTTCCTCCGGAGGAGTTTGCGGCGCAGCTCGACTACCTGCGGGAGGAGGGCTATACGACCATTACGCCGCAGGATTATGCACGGGCCCGCAAGGGCAAGCAGGAGCTGCCGGAGAAACCGGTCATCCTCTCCTTTGACGACGGCTATGAGGACAACCACCGTGTAGTCCTTCCGATGCTTGAGGAGCGCGGGATGCGGGCGGTGTTCTATATGGTGACGAACGACATCGGGCAGCCCAGCTATATGACATGGGAGGATCTCTTCGACCTGGAGCGGCGCGGCATGGAGATCGGCAGCCATACGGCGAATCATCTGCCGCTCACGACCCTCACGCCGGCGCAGCAGCGTGATGAGCTGCGCCTCTCGAAACTGACGCTCGAGTGGAAGGGGATGAAGACCATCTACAGCTTCTCCTATCCGAACGGCGCCTACGATGACAGCATCGTTGCGATGCTCGCGGAGGAGGACTATCTGACGGCGGTGACGGGTGAAGCGGGACTGAACAATACGGAGACGAATCCGTATCTTCTGCACCGTGTCAATATCCCGCCGCCGCATTTCGGCTTGACGGAGTTCCGTCTGCGCCTTATGAAGGCGGACATTGCCGCGCGGCTGGATGTGCGGATGGCGGAACTCCCGCCGACCCTGCGGGACAATCTTATGCAGCTGAGGGCAAAGCTGCGCGGGGATGATCTGTAAAATGAAGGGAATGTAAGACAGAGACATGAATAAGGGAATGTTTCGGGATGCAGCAGCGCTGATGCTCGCGCTTCTTTGCCTGACGGGATATGCAGGAGCGGCGCCCCACAGCGCGGGAACGACGATCATGCGTGAAAGGGGAACGGCACAGGTGGATATCCGCGGCCGCATTGCCAGCATCATCAAGGCGGAGGCGCCTCCGCAGAACAGCATATTCTCACCCGGCGCGTCGCGCATGATGCGCCGCTGGGATGTGGAGTCCCGCGATACGGGCGGCACGCTGCTCTTCTCCGACAGCCCAGAGTACGTCAAGGAGAGCGGAATCCTCTACCGTGATACGGTGGATGGGGATGCACGCATCCTCTACTATCATCTGAACGATACGGCACAGCCGAAGAAGGTCGCCGTCATTCTTGAGACGGATGCGGATCTTGCAGTCGTCTCTGTGACCCGCGGCGCGGCAAGTATGCCAAGTGTGGACTATCTGTATGTCGGCAAGGCAACGCAGATCGGCTACTTTGACCCGCAGGAGATGAGTGAGCGCATCCATGTGACAAAGGAGCGCCCGCGCCTGCTCGTACCTGCGATGGATGAAACCGTTCTCGCACCGGGGGAGTTGGTTTACGGCGTCTATGATTTCCATGCGAGCGCCCCCGTACGGGTCTCTGTGATCATGTACGGCGCCGACGTCGACCCATTTGCATTCCTTCGTATGGCGCACGTGCTTCCGCGCGATGAGATCGCGCTGCGCGGAACCTTCCGCGGGATGAACCGCATCGTCACCTCGGGGAAGGTCTATTATCCGGCCCGCGACGGGGCGGTCTACTTCCCTATTGGCGACAATGTGCACGATACCTACCGCAGCGGCGTCGATGCGACAGACGGCACTGCAGTCGTCAACTACGGAAACTACGGCATCCTCTATCAGATCAATATACCAACGGCAGGGCGCGTGCAGACGCGATACTTTCTCAGCCCGCTCGGAGGTGTCTATGCAGGTGCCATGCGTGCGGTGAGCGGGACAAAGAAGCGCCTCGTGGAGACGCCGTCGCTCCGTCCGTATTTCGGCGATCAGACGCGCCCGGAATCCGCACAGGCGGCACAGGCGCGCGCGGAGGGGCGGCTGCTGCTCACAGAGTACACGGAGCTCGCCGATCTCGGCACATATTCGAGCGATCAGTCCGTGCAGTTCGAGTACTCGCCGCCCGGAGCATCCAACCTGCCGGTGAACATTATCCTCATGCCGGAAGATCAGAGATAATTTTTTGTCTTGGAAGGTTTTTTCTCATATATGTTGAATTAAAACGATAGCAGACAGCGTATATGACATCATTATCAGGGTGGATCAGAGAGGGAGAGAAAATGGCAGAAGAGACAAAGATTGACCACGAGCGCCTGCTTGAAGCGGTTGAGCAGATTGCCACATCAACGCAGACGGTTTACGCGGCGATCGAGCAGGTTGCGCAGAGCGCGACAGAACTCGCGAGCGCAGGTCAGGAGTCGGTCAAGCAGGCGAAGTTCCTGGAGGAGCGCAATGCCGACACGATCAAGGTGATCGATTTTATCACGAATATCGCGGGCCAGACGAATCTGCTCGGCCTGAATGCGGCGATTGAGGCGGCGCGCGCCGGCGAGCAGGGACGCGGCTTCGCGGTTGTGGCGGAGGAGGTGCGCAAGCTTGCCGAGCAGTCACGCGAGGCAACGGAGCGCATTCAGGTAACGCTCAACGAGATGAACCGCGCAGTCGAGGATATCTCGAGATCCATCGAGACGACGGGCGCGATCAGCGAGCAGCAGGCGGCGTCGACGCAGGAGATTACGGCGAATCTTTCGCGTGTGACGCATGCGGCAGAAGAGCTCAAGGACTATATCAAGAAGCTGGCATAACAGGGGACTGAAATGTAAAAGGAACCTCCCGTTTCATTCCGGGAGGTTCCTTTTATGTCGTTTTTTTCTCTTTTTCCTTTGCGCGTGTTTTTGCGGCCTGCTCTCTCGCTTTCAGCTTTTCGCTGGTCTTTTTGTCCCGCTGGTATTTCGCGTAGTTTACGCCCATGCCGGCGATTTTGTGTCGGATCGTCATGATGGGGTGACGCAGGAACATGCCGCGCTGGGTGCTGCTCATAATGGCGAGGAATTCCTGCGTCGCCTTCGTGCCGAAACACGGACGGTCGCAGCGGTCGCAGATCGGCTTTGTGATGCCGTAGGGACAACGATCCATCTTTGTAAAGACGGTGGCGAGGAGCGCGGTGCAGCTCGGGCAGAGCTTCCCGTTCCTGCCGCCGTGATGATTTTTGCAGTAGACGCCGAAGGTCTTGCGGATGTTCTCCTTCTCCTTCGGGATGTTGTTTTTAAGTTCTGGCGGTTTGCGCTTCGGGAGGAAGCGTGAGAATATGCTCATGCGGATCACCTGTGCTTTCGTTTTATCTGTTGAGGATATGTTTTCTCTCCATTTGGTCATTTTACCGATTTTTTAAGAAAAATGCAAGGGAGAAGTCTGCGTGACTTTTACGGGGAAATGGGGTACAATAGGCGCATGACAGAGTGCAGGAGGGGACGGATGCGTACGAGTAAGAAACAGCGCCATGCGCGTGCCGATTTGGCAGACGAGCGGATCGAAGAGGGCCTTGAGGAAGGACAGCTGCGCAGGCTCCTGACCAATACGATCGACACGATCGAGGACAATAAGACGCAGATTTTTGACATCTATCAAAATACGCGCAATGAGGTGGACGAGGCACGGGACCGGCTCGCAGAGCTTAAAAAGAATGTCGCGGATACGATCGCGCGCGTGGACGCCCTCGCGGCGGACGAGCAGCGGGCGAAGCAGCGGCTTGCCGAGGTGAGCCGGAACTTCTCCGAGCATACGGAGGAGGAGATTCGAAAGAGCTATGAGGCGGTCTCGATCATCCAGATCAACCTCGCGATTGAGCGCGAGAAGGAGCAGGCGATGCGCGTGGAGCGCGACAAGCTCGAGATCCGCCTGCGCTATCTCTTTACGGTGGTAGAGCGTGCCGAGCACATGGCGCTTTCCATCGGATCGGTTCTCAGCTATCTCAGCACGCAGGTCAGCGGAGTTATATGGAAGATCGAGGCGGTGCAGAAGGATAAATTTGTCGGCGCGCGCATCATCAAGGCGACAGAGGAGGAGCGCTACCGTATCTCGCGCGAGCTCCATGACGGTCCTGCGCAGGACTTGGCGAATGCCCTATTTACGACAACGATCACGGAGCGGCTGATGGACCAGGACATGGCGGAGGCAAAGAAAACGCTCGTTGAGCTGCGCGAGGAGATCCGAGGATGTCTGACGGGCGTGCGGCAGATCATTTTCGACATGCGTCCGATGGCGCTTGACGATCTCGGGCTGCCGCAGGCGGTGGAGCAGCTCGTCCGGCTGTTCGGCGAGCGCGGGAAGCTCCGCGGGACATTCAGCCTCGAGGGGACGTATTACGCGCTTCCAAAACATGTGGAGATCGCGATTTTTCGCATTGTGCAGGAGGCGCTGAACAATGTCGTTCACCATGCCAAGACCGACAAGGTGCGTGTGCGCATGCACTACACGGATCAGGCCCTCACGGTGCTCATCGCGGACGACGGCGTAGGATTCGATCCGAATCGCCGTGTGGAGGAGCCGGAGGATGCAGACGATGCGCTCGATATGGAGACGCAGCGCCGGCAGCGGGGGCGCCATTTCGGTATGATCGGCATGGAGGAGCGTGCCAAGATCATCGGCGCGGCGATCCAGATCCTCTCTGAGCCGGGCAAGGGGACAAAGGTACATTTGCGCGTGGAGAACCGCTTGGCGGAGGATCGGTGAGCGCGCCGCTTGCGGAGGCGGTGCTCCGCTACGCGGGATGCGGCGTCCTGCCGTTCCACACGCCGGGGCATAAGGGCGGACGCGGCGCCCATCTGCTGCTGCGCCGCTTCTTTACAGAGGAAGGGCTGCGCGCTGATGTCTCGTTGACGTCGGAACTCGACGATCTCCATGCGCCGACGGGCTGTATTCGCACGGCGGAGGAACTGGCGGCAGAGACGTACGGTGCGGATGCGGCATATTTCATGGTGAACGGGACGACGGGCGCGATTCATACCATGCTGATGGCGGCGCTTGCGCCCGGCGATGTGCTCCTCGTGCCGCGCAATGCGCACCGGTCCGTCGTCGGTGCGATGATTCTCACGGGGGTGCGGCCCGTCTGGCTGCAGCCGGAGATCGATACGCGCCTCGGCATTGCGATGGGCATATCACTCGGGGCGGTGAAGGATGCCGTGCGGAAACACCCCGAGGCGCGCGCGGCACTCCTCGTCTATCCGACATATTACGGCGTGGCGACAGAGCTGGCGGCGATCGCGGAGTTCCTGCATGCGCATGATATGCTGCTCCTCACGGACGCGGCGCACGGGCCGCATTTCGTCTTCTCGGACGCGCTGCCGCCGTCTGCAATGACGGTGGGGGCAGACCTCTCGGCGGAGAGCACGCATAAGCTGCTCGGTTCGCTGACGCAGACCTCCATGCTGCTCGCGCGCGGCGGACGTGTGCCAGCAGAGCGCATTCGTGCGGCATCGGGGATCATGCAGTCAACGAGTCCGAATGAGGTCCTGCTCGCCTCACTCGACGCAGCGCGGGCACAGATGGCGGAGGAGGGGCGGGGCCGCCTCGCCTCCGCCATCCGTCTGGCCGAGGAGCTGCGCCGCCGGATCAATGAGATCGAGGGACTCTGGTCGTTCGGGTCGGAGTATATGGGCACGGCAGGGGCGGCAGCGCTTGATCCGACGAAGATCACGGTGCAGGTTACAGGCCTCGGGATGACGGGCTTTGCTGCGGAGGAGGAACTGCGGCGGCGCGGCATTGCCTGCGAGCTTGCCGATGCGCGCAATGTGCTCTTTCTGCTCTCCTATGCGGACGGAGAACGGGAGGCAGAACTGCTGCTCGCTGCGCTCCGGAGCATGGCGCAACGCAATGCTCCCGTGTGTACGTCACGCCGGTCGGAGACAGCATTTCTTGCGCTGCCGCCTCTGCCGCAGACGGCACTCTCGCCGCGGGACGCATATTTTGCGCGCAGCGAATGCATTGCGGCAGAATCCGCCGCGGGGCGTACGGCGGCGGAGACGATCATGTTCTATCCGCCAGGGATTCCCGTGCTTGCGCCCGGCGATGTGATTGATCAAGAGACGCTTCGCTACCTGCGTGTCATGCGTGCAGTCGGTGCACACGTTGTCGGTGCGGCGGATATGTCTCTTCGGACGGTGACGGTGATTGCGGAAGGATGACGATGGCAAAAGGAAAGCTTTTTATCATTGAGGCGGGGGACGGCTCGGGCAAGGAGACGCAGACACGCATGCTCGCAGAGCGGCTTGTGCGTGAGGGGCGCCGCGTTGTGCCCGTTGCCTTTCCCAACTATGAGGCGGACTCCTCCATGCTTGTGCGCATGTATCTGCGCGGGGATTTCGGTACGCATGCGGATGATGTGAACGCCTATGCCGCGTCGACCTTCTTCGCCGTGGATCGCTACGCCTCCTATCGAACGAAGTGGGGGCGGGACTATGAGGCGGGCGCTGTTATCCTCGCTGACCGCTATACGACCTCGAATATGGTGCATCAAGCGGTGAAGATCGGAGACGCAGCGGAGCGGGACGCATATCTCGACTGGCTCTACGATCTCGAGTTCCGCAAGATGGGACTGCCTGTGCCGGATGCCGTGTTCTTCCTCGATATGGAGCCGTGCGCGGCGGATCATCTGATCGCCATGCGGGCAAAGGAGAAGGGAGCAGCACCTGACATCCACGAGCGCGACGCCGCTTATCTCGAACGTGCACATGCCGCCTATGTCCTCCTCGCCGAGCGCTATGGGTGGGTGCGCATCGCCTCGAGCGCGGACGGCGTGCCGCTGCCGATTGAGGCAATTCACGAGAAACTGTACGGGGAAGCTGTGAGGCGGCTGTGATCAAAGAAGTCATCGTTGTCGAGGGAAAGATGGATGTTGCCGCGGTGCGGCGTGCGGTTGAGGCGGACTGCATCATCACCGACGGATTTCGCCTGCGGAATTCCGCGATCAAGAACATTCGCGCCGCCTACGAAAAACGCGGCATCATTATCCTCACCGATCCCGATACCGTCGGCGAACGCATCCGCGCGCGGCTGACCGGGATGTTCCCGCGTGCAAAGCACGCTTTCATTCCTGTCGAGGATGCGACGAATGTGAACGATGGAGATATCGGCGTAGAGCAGGCAAATCCTGCCGCTATCCGTGCGGCGCTCGCGCTCGTTCGTACGCCGATGGAGCGTCCGGAGCCTCTTTTTTCCATGAGTGATATGATGACCTGCGGACTCACGGGAAGACAGGATGCTGTTGTACGGCGCGCATGCCTCGGCCGGCGTCTCGGGATCGGCTTTGCGAATGCCAAGACTTTTCTGCGGCGCCTCAATACCTATGGGATTACGCGCGATGAATTTGAATCTGCAATGGAGGAGCTGTCATGAACGCAGGAATTCCCGTCATTGCCGATCCAAAGGTCACGCGCCATATCCTGAGTGCCTTCCGCCTGCGCGCGAGCAAGCGGCTCGGGCAGAACTTCCTCGTGGATGCGGGCATCGTGCGCGGTATTGTGGGGGCGGCGGAACTCGCGCCGGGAGATACGGTGCTCGAGATCGGACCCGGCATCGGAACGCTCACACAGGGCCTTGCTGAGACCGGTGCGCGGGTCGTCGCCGTTGAGATTGACAAGAAACTGCCGCGCGTGCTTGCCGAAACGCTGAAGGGCTATGATAATGTCACTATTGTGCCGGGGGACATCCTGAAGCTGAATATCCCGGAAATCCTCGGACTAAAGGAGGGCGAGCGCTTTAAGGTCGCTGCAAATCTGCCCTACTACATCACGACGCCGATCATCATGACGCTGCTCGAACAGCGCCTGCCGATCGAGCGCCTCGTCACGATGGTGCAGAAGGAGGTCGCTGTCCGTATGACGGCACGCCCCGGATCAAAGGACTACGGCGCACTTTCGATTGCCGTGCAGTATTTCACCGAGCCGCGCATAGTCATGGATGTGCCGTCGCATGCGTTCATGCCTGCGCCCGAGGTTACGAGTGCGGTCGTCGCCTGCCGCGTGCGGGAGACGCCGGCCGCTGCGCCGGTCGATGAAAAGCTCTTTTTCCGTCTGATCCGCGCCGCATTCGGACAGCGGCGCAAGATGCTCCTCAACGCGCTGACGGGTGCAGGGCTGACGAAGGAGATGAGCCGTGCAGGACTCTCGGCGGCAGGGATTGCAGAGAATGCACGCGGAGAGCAGCTCTCTCTTGCGGACTTTGCGCGTCTGTCTGACGCCGTTGGAGATCTGGAAATGCGGGAGGCGTAACAATGTTTTTTGACAGCCATATCCATACGGCATTTTCTGCCGATGCGGAGATGACGGCCGTGGAGGCGCTGACGGCGGCGGAGAAGCAGGGGCTCGGGCTCGTCTTTACCGAGCATCTGGACTACGACTACCCCGCGGCAGGGGCGGAGGAGTTTATCTTCAATCCGGAGGAATACTGGGCGGCATATGAGCCTCTGCGGGCCGAGGGGAACCTTTCGCTCGGCGTCGAGATGGGAATGATGGCAAGTGCGCGCGCGAAAAATGCCGCGTTTTTGCAGCGCGTTCCGTTTGATTTTGTGCTCGGTTCCATTCACTTTCTGGACGTGAAAGATTTATATTTTGCCGAGACCTTTGAGGGGCGTGCAAAGGCGGAAATGTACCATGAGTACTTTACCGTCATGCGCGACGAGATCTATGCACATCCTTTCATCAATGTGCTTGCACATATCGACTACATAGCGCGCAATGCGCCGTTCGAGAATCCCGAGATCTCCTACGGAGCCTTTGCCGAGGATGTGGATGCCGTCCTGCGTGCACTCGTCGAGACCGATACTGTCATCGAGATCAATACGCGCCGTCTCGGTGCACCGCGCGGCATCAAGGAACTCGCACCCGTCTATCGGCGTTACCGCGAACTCGGCGGGCGGGCTGTCACCATCGGATCGGACGCCCATGTTCCGAATGCTGTCGGGAACCATTACGCGCGCGCGCAGGAGCTTGCCCGCGCGTTCGATCTGCAGGTCGTCACATTCCGTGAACGGAAGATGCGCCTGTGTGAATAAAGATTCTCCGCAATGCGTGAAAATACAGGCAATCCGTCGCCGCGGGCCGGGCTTTTATCCGTTGCCTCTCCTGTCCTTTCCTGTTATAATATAGGACAATGGATGGGGAGGCGCTTTTTTTATGCTCAGCAATTTTTTTGTCGCGCTTGGCGGCGTCGTCCCCTTGTTCTGCCTGATGGCCGTGGGCGTTTTTATAAAGCGGTCGCGTCTGCTCACGGAGGAGGAACTCCTGCATGTGAACCGCATGGTGTTCCAGGTGTTCTTCTTCTTCATGATGTTCTACAACATCTATGTCTCCGATCCGGGGACAGCGTTTCAGCCGGAACTGATGCTTTTCGGCGCGGGCGGTGTGCTCCTCACGGCGCTTGTCTTCGGTATCATCGTCTGTCGGATTGAGGCGGACAATGCACGGCGCGGGCCGATGATCCAGGCGATTTTTCGCAGCAACTTCGTGCTCATGGGCATCCCTCTCATCAGCAATATCTTCGGCGATGCGGCGCTTGCCATACCGACGATGATGGTCGCTGCGATCGTTCCGCTCTACAACGTCCTCGGCGTGCTCGTTCTCGAGACCTTTCGCGGCGGACGGTTCGATCTCCTGCCGATCCTGCGTGGCGTTCTCTTGAATCCTATGATTATGGGTGCGATCGCAGGGGCTCTCTGTCGTCTCGCGGAGCTGCCGATCCCTGGCCCCGTACTGAAACCCGTGGCGCAGATCGCGGCGGCTACGACACCCGTGGCACTTATCATCCTCGGTGCATCCTTTCACGGTGGGAGCTATCAGGAGCATTTGCGCCAACTCATCTTTTCGGTTGCCTCACGTCTCATCATTGTACCCGCCATCGTGCTTCCGCTTGCGATTGCCCTTGGCTTTCGTAATGTCGAGCTTGTGACACTCATCGCCGTATTTGCCACACCCTGCGCCGTTGCCGGTTTTGCCATGGCGCAGCAGATGCGGGCGGATGCCGAGCTCGCCGGCAACTGTGTCGTATACAGCAGCGCATTGTCCTGCTTTACCATCTTTGGATGGGTATTTCTGCTCAAGACGTTGGAGCTATTCTAAGAAATGATATTTGATCTCCTGTCTTATACTTGTGATGGCAGCGACATTTACATTGTTGACGACAGAAAGAGATAGCGCAGAAGTTTACCTGTTTCGGTACTGGGATATGAGGAATATCTGGCACAGCAATGTGGACACTTCGAAGATACGACAGAATCTCAGCTATATTTCGGGATACGACTTCGCACAGGAAATTACAGAAGCGAACCAGTAATATAGAGAATTTAAAAGTGGAAATGACAGGAATCGGCGCTACAAGAGAGATATTCATACTGTTTATTAGCTAGCACACGTTTGTATAAGCTTTCCATATAGTCCCTTCGGGATACATTCCTTGATGAGGTTATTATTACAATAAATATGGAGTACATCAAGTTTCTGTTACAGAAAGATTCGTATTCGCGTTATTAATAATATTGACACATATGCCCAAAATCCATTCCTGCTTTACGTCGATTTTCTTATAAGATATCATATCAAAAATATGGGAATCGGCTTATCAATGATCTTCAAAGAGCTCGTTTAGAATTTAAACACGGATACTTGCACAGGAATTGTGATACGCATAAAAGGAAGGCAGAGTATCGAGAAGGGGGAGAAAATGTTGCATGAAAATTGCGCTTTGCATCTTATCGCGAAATGAAGGAATTTTGCACATACGTTCTGCACTTCAGACACTTGGGCATGAGGTTTGTATGCTCAGTCTCAACTCATTTGAGACGAGCTGTTCCTATATTGAAAAGAAGTGCGATGAGCTTGGATTGCATAGGATGCGCCGCCAGTTCGACGAGTCTCGCTTTGCTACGTATATCGAGACGATTTCTGCTTGGCATCCTGAACGGCTGCTCTTTGTAAATCTTCCCGATACAGTATTTTCTTATGAGGAAATGTGCCGTATACGTGAGGCAGCACATGCAATAAGTTGTTCTCTTTGTGTGTGGATGATTGATGTGTGCGAGCGCAGAGAAGCACTACTCGACTTTTGCAGACTGTTCGATACAGTTGCTTCCTATGAGCGGACAGATGCGGCATGGATCTCCTCACATGGTATTCCTGCCCGGTTTGTCCCCGTTGGTTACACGGATGCGTATGGGCGGCAAGGGGGCCTGCAGGAAAAGGAGCAGGACATTCTCTTTATCGGAACGCCATACCGCTCACGGTTACGCCTCTTGGAAGATTTAGCAAAAGGAATACAAAAACAACTAGTTGGCGTACGGCTTCGCGTCATTGGCCCCTTCTGGGAGCGGCGTTATCCGTGGAAAAAATTTTTATTTCGATTTCGATATCGAATGCTTTATCCCTGTGTGGAAAATCGGATGGTTTCGCCAGAAGAGGCTGCTAAGTGCTACGCGATGTCGCGTATCTGCGTCAACCTGCATCGAGTAGATGCGAGGGGGTGCAACCCCAGGACGTACGAAATCTTAGCGGCAGGAGGATTTGAGCTTGTCGACAAGCGAGACGATTATGATATACTGGTGCCAAATCAAGACCTTGTCGCCTTTGAAAATGTAACGACAATGATAGAGAAGATACGGTACTATCTTGATCACGAATCCGAACGTCTCGCCATTGCAAAAAATGGTCAATCCAAGGTTCGTGAGGCAAGATCAATGCCAGAAATGCTCCGTATGGTCTTGCGCTAGACGAAGGGGGATGCAAGTTGCGATTCTTGGTGACGGGACCCATGCGTTATGGGTACGCCGATTGCGTTCTGCGCACGCTCCATGCGACTGGGCATCAAGCAACCTTTTTCCCTATGCGGGAATTTTATACAACGATTCCCTATTGGAAGCGCAAACTGTATAAGTTGGGGTGTGAGTTTCTGCGCACGGCGCATGAAAAAACGTGGGAGAAGGCATTTTTGACACAGGTGGAATGCCAAAGGCCCGATGTCGTTCTTGTCCTCAATGGCACGATGCTTTCGGTGGCTTTGGCGAAAACACTGTCGCAATTGGGCAATTCCCTTGTCCTTTGGCTTTGGGATGGAGTGGTGCGATTTGGAGAAGAGCAACTTCGACAGCTCCTGCCGTATCTTTCATGTGTTGCAGTGTTTGAAAGAAGAGATTTGCGCCTGCTAGAGGACTATGGGGGGAGGGCGCTCTATCTACCACTGGGCTATGATGAAGCGTTATACAGCGTGGAGGAAGGAGGGATGCGGGATATTGATATCGCCTTTATTGGCATGCCGTCTGAGGAGCGACTTGAAATATTGGATGCGGTATCACACTATGCCGTTTCCCGTAATCGAACACTGTTTGTGGGTGGAAGATGGTATGACGACCGTTTTTGGAAGCGGTTGTCATTCAAGAAAAGACATCCCGTTCTCTATTCATTTGTTGAAAATCGTCTCTTGACGATCGAAGAGGCAGCTCGTATTTACCGAAGAAGCCGTATTTGCCTCAATATCGGTATGAAGGAACACTTCAGTATCAACCCCCGCACCTTTGAACTTCTCGCTTCAGGGGCCCTGCAAATTATGGATGCTAGACAGGAGGGCAATGGAAGGGTGCGCATTGGGGTGGATCTTTTGCAATATAAGGACACGGAGCAATTGATAGAGCTCATCGATTATTATCTACAGAATGAAAGTGCACGCCAGCATATCGCTAGGCAAGGACAACAGTACAACCGGAAACGGAACTCCATGCGTGTTGTCTTGGACGTTCTTTTAAAGGAATTGGTATCTACTTAATATTCGCTGTCAAAAAGGAGGAGAGGCGGATAGCAACCATTTTTCTCATTATTGTGACGATCGTGGCGCTTGCACATTTTTTCCTGCTTCGGGGGAAAAACTTTTGGCTAGATGGAATCTATTGGCTGACGCTCCTGTTACTCATGGGGCTGTGCACCAACAATATAGATTATCTTCCTTATCAGGAAATTTACGAACATATCTCTGCTGCGTGGATGAATCATGAGAATCCCTTCCTCCATGCGGATAAGGGCTTCGTCCTTTTGAATCTGGCAGGAGCATTTTTCGGGCTGGATTACGTTCTGTTTCGATTCTTCTTGCTTCTTGTGCCATTGATACTGCTCTTTGTGACGGCTTGCCGAATGCGGGTACCGGTCTGCGCATTTTTTTTGCTCTATCTGATGTACCCCTTCTTCATGGATGCAATCCAAATACGTAATTTCATTATCGAGAGTCTTTTATTTTTTTGCATCTATTTATTTTCGTGCAGAGATCGGAAATCATATCTTCTTGCGATTCTCTTCGTTTTCTTCGCTGCTGCGATACAGCCTCTCATGCTCGTTTATGTACCGTTTCTGCTCTTTCATGTGCTCTATGAACACGAAAAATGGCGGCGTATTCCGCAATTTTTCGTGTTTGTCGGATTCATTGGCATAGCGTTCCGTCATGACATCCGCGAGGCCTGGCAGGTTCTCGCCGCGTGGCTGAGCTCGCAAGGAGACCTCTTTGCACGGGCGGCGTACTATTTCGGCATAGGTGCGGCGGCGGACTCCCGTTTTTTGAAGCTGTACCTCGCCATCCTGCTGCTCGCCGTCCTGCTCTACTATGCCCGAAAGAGGCTGCAGTGGACAGAGGGTGACTCACTGCAGAGCCGCTTCGTGAACCTTGCCTATCAGCTGTATCTATACCAGATCTGCTTCTTCCCCCTGTTCGTTCTGGACATCAACTTTGCGACGCGATTCCCACGGAATATACTGCCCATCGCGTACGCGGCAATATTGTTATCGCTTCCTTACGTACAAACGCCGTGGAAACGGTATGGTATCTTTGCCGCTGTACTCTTCCTTGCGTTTTATTTTGGCTTGGTCGATCTATATATCGGGCATCTGCGTGGTCAGGTATGGATCATTCTGGAGAATAACGCACTTTTCAATCTTCTGCCTTAGCAAATTTAGCGTGTTTTGATGGTCTGATGGGGCATTCGTTGACATGCCAATACCCTGTGCCTATAATGAGACTAAGTAGGAGGGAACACCATGGGAAAAAAGAACTTTCCCATGTCGCAGAAGCTGGTACTGCTGCTCGGCGATATGGGGATCACCGTTCTGGTGTACCTTTTTGTTACGACGGTCATCTTGGCGCGCGGCAGTCTCATTAGCAACTTTGACTTATACCAAGGGATGCTTCCTGTGCAGGTCATACTGACGGGACTGCTGTTCAACATCAACGGACTCTATACGATCGAGCGCAAGCGTTTTGCAGAGATCCTGCTCTCTGTAGCGGTCAGTATGGTGCAGATGCTCGTCCTCATGATGGCGCTGACCTTTTTCATTCGTGAGTTTTCCTTGTCACGCGGCGTACTGCTGTGGTGTGCGGGAATTGACTTTATCCTGCTTGCTGCATGGCGGCATCTTCTTTGGCGTTATGTCAGAGCATATCAGGAAATTCGTGGCGTCATGCTGATTGGCAGCGAGGAAGAATGTCAGCATGTCTACTATCGCATGCAGCAGCAACCGCAACTCGCGATGGAGCTGCGATCCATCTGCACAGATCTCACAGGGAGTGACTGGGAGTCTGCGGCGGAGCAGGTGGATGTCCTTATTATCTGCCCTGATATTCGACTCAAGGACAAGGCAAAGATCGTGCACTATTGCAACCTGCACGAAAAGCAGGCGCTCCTGATTCCCAACTCGTATGAGGTGTTCTGCAGCGGGATGACGCTGGACAAGATCGACGATGTGCCCGTCTTTCGCCCGCAGCGTCTTTCTCCGACCTTGGAGCAGCGCAGCTTGAAGCGGATTCTGGATATCATGGTCGCGTTGACGGGCCTCCTCCTTGCGCTTCCGCTCATGATCCTGACGGTGATTGCCATCAAGATTTTCGATCCGGGACCAATCTTCTACAGTCAGGAACGGTTAGGACGCTATGAAAAGCCGTTCAAGGTCTACAAGTTCCGCACGATGCGTGTCGATGCCGAAAAATTGAGTGGCCCCATGCTTGCGCAGGAGAATGATCCTCGCATTACGCGCCTCGGAGCGTTCCTTCGTGCAGTTCGGCTTGACGAGCTCCCGCAGATATGGAATGTCCTCGTGGGCGATATGAGCATCGTCGGACCGCGCCCGGAGCGTCCATTTTTTGTCGAACAGTTCAAACAGGAAATTCCAGAATACGTATATCGAATGAATGTCAAACCCGGCATCACAGGGCTTGCACAGGTCTACGGAAAGTACAATACGACCGCGTACGATAAGCTCATCTACGACCTCGTCTACATCCAGAACGCCGGCCTCCGTATCGATCTCACTATCATCATCCAAACCGTCCGCGTCCTCTTTCAAAAGAGTGCGACGGAGGGCGTACATGGTGTGCGCCTGAAGGAGAGCTTGGAGAAGTTCGATATACAGAAGAATATCTATGGGGATTTCTAAGGAATATGAGGTGAACTTTCATGGACAGCTATGATCGAAAAATCAATCGTTTTTTTATGGTGGATCGATTGCAAGATTCCACTATCATTAGAGATAGAACAATAGAAAACTTTTATAGTGATCGCTCTAGGATCATTTACAGTTCATCGTTTCGTAGATTACAGCAAAAAGCACAGGTTTTCTCTCTTGAACCTAATTGTAACGTTCGAACCCGTTTGACACACTCACTGGAAGTGGCTGATTTAGGGCGGCTATTAGCAAACAAGATCGGTTATAACTTGTTGAGCAAACAGCGGATTGACGCAGAGCAAATTCCCGTCATGGTTGCAATTGTTGAGAACGCATGCTTGTTGCATGATATTGGTAATCCGCCATTTGGTCACTTTGGTGAGGCTGCAATTCAAAAATGGGCTAAGTCAGAGTTACCGGAGTTGGTCAATGACCGAGAGGAAATCGACGCAGAAACCATACAGAAGTTAAATGCCGACTTTAGAGAATTTGATGGAAATCCACAGGGATTTAGAATTGTTTCTAAGTTACACTGTGAACGAGATGAGTATAGTTTGAACTTAACGATATCGACGTTGTTAGCAGGTCTAAAGTATGTTCGTATGGCGGGTGACTTATCATCGGAAAATAAGGAGATAGAGAAGAAAGCGGGATTCTTCCACAGCGAAAAAGATACCGTTGCTTTGTTGTGGGAGAAGATGGGGATGCAGACGAATAGGAGATACCCATTGACATACATTATGGAAGCTGCCGATGATATCGCATATTGTTTAAGTGATATTTCGGACGGTATAGAAAAAAATATCGTGCGTCCAAATGAGTTTTTAGAAGAGTTGAGAAAAGACGAAAGTGCATCACAAACGACAGAACTAAAGATTCCGAAGAAGAGTATTTCGAAAAGCACATTTCCTCTTGAGGTGGCTGTTCTTTGGTCCCGTGCTTTAATAGATTATGCTGCTAAGGAATTTGAAAATCGGTTTGATGAGCTCTGCGAAGGAAAAACTGGCTCTTTAATCCCTTCAGATTCCCCGCATGGAGTATTTTTAAGTGCACTAAAAAAAACTTCCAGAAAAAAGCTCTATAGGTCAAAAGAAGCAGAAAGTATTGAGCTGACAGGATATGCCGTTATCCATGGATTGCTTCAGAAATATCAGCAGCTTCTCAAATTATCCTATGAAGACTTTAATAGGATTGTTGGTGAAGAAGATAATGAACATCCAATCGAAACGAGGCTGTTTCATCATTTAGGGGAACGGTACGTCAATCGGTATAAAACTGACGTAGATAGTTATAAAGGGAAAGACCACTTTAAAACCCACGAACTTTGGCTACGAACACATTTAATCATTGATCACATTAGCGGCATGACAGACTCTTTTGCGTTGGAGACGTTTCAAATGTTGCATGGTATTGATATTTATAATTTATAGGTATTCATCACGGAATTGTGTGATTTAAGTGAACCTAACCGATTGTGTAGGGAATTGTCCCAGAGACCTGAGTCTTCAAATTCTGCAACATGAAAGGGCAAATGTGTCAAATCTCAAGATCTCGATCATCACGGTGACATATAATGCGAGTGCTGTTTTGGAGCAAGCTGTTCGTAGTGTCATTGGGCAGGATTATCAGAACATCGAGTATATCCTGATTGATGGCGGTTCGACCGATGGCACACTGGATATTGTAAAGAAATATGAAGACAAGATCGCGTTTTGGTTGAGTGAGCCGGATCATGGGATCTATGATGCCATGAACAAGGGGCTTTCCTATGCGACGGGAGACTATATCTACTATCTGGGTGCGGACGATTGCTTACTTGCACCGACGTCGATCTCTCAGGTAGCATCCTATTTGCAGGAGAAACCTGAGGTCGATGTCCTGTGCGCGTCTGTGATGATGGTTGATGCCGGCAATCGGATGGAAAAGGTATACAGCAGTGACTTTTCTGAAGAAGATGTTATGTCCGGATACAATACGCCACATCAGGGTATGTTCGTGCGTCGTGAGCTCCTGCAAAAGTATAGATTCGATACAAGCTATCGTATCGCAGCAGACTATAAGAATTTCTTAAAATTTTATCTAGATAAAGATATTTTGTTAAAAACAACGGATTTGGTTGTGGCGTACTATGCCAATGACGGTATCAGCGGAAATGGGACACAAGCACAGCGTTTGGAAGATATTCGAGCCTTGCAGGAAAATGGTGTTGATATAGAACCTTATTACGCAAAGAGGAAACAGGAGAAGTCGTCTACGATAAAGAACATAGTTCGGTGGCTTTTCGATAAAACTGGGATCCTGCAGCAGATTCGTTTGCGGCGCGGATGGCGGAAACATTGCTGCGAGTGGAAAGGGTGTCGATGGTGCAGACGGTAGGGAGGGAGTCCATGCATTTGTTCATACTATCCTCGCAGGTAGTTTACCCCCCGACCGACGGAGGAAAACAGGGCATCTATTATCGGATGAATGCATTAGGTGGGCGGGTGCGTGTGTCGGTCTGCATGGTGAATAGTGCGGACATCGTCGTTGAAGACGGCGGCTTTGATGACGTCTACCACTCTAGCATCATCCCGCAAATCTTAAAGCCGAGCATAGAGTGTGGACGGGTTGAACTCATGCATCAGACGATACATTGGTTCATTAGAGGATTGCCACGTCAAGCGTTGGTGACAGATTCCGTGAGAGAACGTGAACGTCTTATGGCGTATATCAGGGAAACGCAGGTAACGACCGTTCTTTTGGAATCTCCTTTTGTTGCGCCACTTCTAGACTTGCCTCAGCTTCGGGAATGGAACGTTAAAATCGTTGTAGTTCTGCATAACATCGAGCATCTTTATTTCCAAGAGACGACGACTTGGCCTACTCTCTTACGCAGTATGGAGTATGAGCGCATCAAAAAGTATGAACTTGAGATATTGAGGCAAGCCGATCTTGGGATTTCTATATCTCCTTGGGATGCACAGTATTTCAAAGAGCAGCTTGGTGCTTCCAATGTTGTCTATCTGCCGTCGGTGCTTCCATGCGAGGATGCACGTTGGCATTCGCAGGATTCTAACTACATCCTGTTTACCGGAGGGCTGTCCTTTCCCCCAAACTACGAAGGCGTCATATGGTTTTTGGAGGAGGTTTTCTCGCGGTACAGAGAACGGTTTCCCAAGATGGAACTTTGGATTACAGGGAAGCGGTCGGATGCGGCAGAAAGACTCGCGCAGACTTATGGACATGTCCGCCTGACGGGGCTCCTAACGGAGCATGAACTAAGAGAGGTGGAGAGCTCGTGCAGATGTATCGTTGTTCCCGTACTGAAAGGATCTGGGGTCAAGGTGAAACTTTTGGATGCAATGGCGATCGGTGCCCCTGTCGTAACAACTTTGCATGGACGGCAAGGAATATTTGGTGATACACAGAAAGCGGAAGAACCTTTTTTGTGTGGTGAGGATGCCGATATGTTTTTGCAGCATATGTATGATCTGACAGAAGATGTTTATATGGCTACTTCGTTGGGGGAACGGGCACAACATTTTTATGATACGACCTATGCTAGTGAGGAAAATGTTGATAAATGGTTGGAGGTATGTCGAGCCAGCTCCGAAATGGAGAACGAAATGTGCTGATGGACAGGAAAAAAATTCTTTTTTTGACGACACAGGTCGTTGTGCCCCCGACTGATGGAGGAAAGCAAGGCATATATTATCGTGTCCGAGCGATTGCCGAAAAACAAACGACACTGCTCGTGATGTTCAATCATGGGGGCACAAAGGACGCGCTGAAAAAAAGCAAGCCGTACTTCCCCGATGCTATGAATATTTTTCTCATCGAGCCATTTCAAAGGGATGTCAAGGGAGCGTCTTGGTATTATAAGATTCGATGGGGAATTTCCTGGCTTCTGGGGGGGCGATGCCGATGGGAAAAGCTACTATCCTCGCAGCATATCATGGATGCACTCATGTTTGAAATATTGGAAAACAACATTGGGACGGTTGTTTTGGAAGGCCCATTTGCGGCAGCTTTGCTTGATGTCCCACAACTAAAACGGAAGCATATCAGGATCGTTCTGGTTGAACACAATGTAGAGTACAAGTATTTTTTGGAAAGCCTGAAACTTCCTCACTGGATTGCCGGATTGGAAGCACGACGTATTTATTCTATGGAAAAAAAAATCGTGAAATGTGCTGACCATACAATATGTATTTCGCCGCAGGATGCGCATGATCTGCAAAAAGAATTTGACACAACAAGCATATCTTATTTACCATCTGTATTACCTAAGAAAGAAAAATATTGGAAGACGAATGCCTCAAAAACAATCATCTTTACAGGAGGATTGTCGTTTTATCCGAATCTGCATGGTGTTATGTGGATGCTGAAACATGTGTGGAGCTCCTTTTTGGAAAATTATCCGGATTACAAGCTCGTCATAACGGGGAAGGTCAACGATACGATCAAAAAAAAATTGGCATTGTATCCAAACGTTGAATATAGCGGCTTCCTCTCGGAAGAAGAGCTGGAACGACGTATGATCGGGGCACAGTTTGCCGTTGTTCCAATTATTAAGGGCTCGGGGGTAAAGGTCAAGCTGTTGGAGGCCCTCGCGTATGGTATGCCGATTGTCACGACGGAAGAATGTCACTGCGGTGTATGGACTATGACAAAGGAAGAAGCACCATATATGCATACGAGCGACCCACAGCAGTTTCTAAGATATATGTGTCGTATGGCGTCCGATGTCGGTGTACGTGAAAGTATGGGAACGACCGCGAGAGCATTCTTTGAGGAGACGTTTGCAAGCGATGCCAATGTAAAGCAGTGGGTGTATGTATTGAACGGAGAAGAGGAGATGTAGGATGATTATTACACGTACACCGTTCCGCATGTCTTTTTTCGGCGGAGGCACAGATATGGCATCCTTTTACGAGCAATATGGCGGCGCAGTGCTTTCCACAACGTTTGATAAATACTGCTATGTCAATATTCGACACTTGCCCAGATTTTTTGATTATCGCACGCATCTGACCTATTCCCAGACAGAATATGTCAATTCGATTGATGAGATCAAGCATCCCTTGATACGGGAAGCCATGCGGAAATTGGATATACGTGAAATCCGCTTGATGTACGACGCAGACCTCCCTGCACGATCCGGCCTTGGGACGAGCAGCTCGTTTGCCGTTGGTCTTTTGAATGCTTTTTATGCTTTGAAAGGGAAATGCGTCGATCATAGAAGGCTGGCAGATGAGGCAATCTACATTGAGCGCGTCATGTGCGGTGAGGCGGGAGGTATTCAAGACCAGATTGCGGCTTCCTTTGGAGGGTTGAACCGCATTGACATGAATCGTGATGGCTATACTGTTCGACCGATTGTTCTGTCAAACTCTCGTAAAAATGAACTAAATTTCAATCTCATGCTGTTCTTTACGGGATTCACCCGATTTTCTGCAGATATTCAAAAAAGTGCCGAAAGCAGTCTGAAAGACAAAACAGACATGTTGTTGAAGATGAAATCGCTGGTGGATGACGCGGAACAGATTCTGACCTCTAAGACCGATATCCGTGAATTTGGACGACTTCTCGATGACTCGTGGAGATTGAAGAGCGGATTGAGCGCGTCTGTATCTACGAATGCGATTGATCTGCTCTACGACAAGGCTCTGCAGGCAGGTGCGATTGGGGGAAAGCTCTTGGGCGCAGGCGGCGGCGGTTTTTTACTTTTCTTTGTAGAAAAAGAAAAACAGCAGGCAGTTCGCCGTGCCTTGAGTGACTTGCTCTATGTTCCGTTCCTTTTTGAAAATACGGGCACACAGGTCATTCACTATACAGCAGAAGATTACGAACTGGACGAGTAAGAGAAAGTTTCGCTATGGAGATTATCATATTGGCAGGTGGTTTCGGTACACGTCTGCGTACTCTGGGACTGGACGTGCCAAAGCCTATGGCACCGATCGGGGCGAAGAGGATACCCTTCTTGCAGATTTTGTTGGACTGTGTCCGGCGATACGGTGCAGACCATATCGTTTTGGCGGTCGGGTACAAGCGTGAATCCATACAGGAATACTTTCGGGACAGCTACAATGGAATTCCGATTACGTATTCCGTGGAAGATACACCATTACTTACGGGCGGAGCGGTCAAGCAGGCTCTCCAATCCTGTGCAGAAAACGACGTTTTCATCATAAATGGAGATACATACTTTGACGTAGATTTGTGTGAAATGATGCACTTTCATCGTAATATGGCAGCGGATGTTACGGTTGCCGTAAAGGAGATGAAGCATTTTTCGCGCTATGGAACGGTCCGTCTGGAGGATGTAAGAATCACGGCTTTTGAGGAGAAAAAGCCGATGGAGTTGGGACTTATCAACGGTGGGATTTACTGCATGAGACGGGACGCATTGGATATCATTGAGAGCAAGTCTTTTTCATTTGAAAAGGACTTCATGGAGAAATTCGTGATGCAGAAAAAAATCTTCGCATTTGCATCGTGCGGAGATTTTATTGATATTGGGATTCCGTCGGATTACAATGCGGCAGAGACCATGACTTTTTACTAAAGGGGTGAGGCGTTTTGCGATTGTTGTTTCTCGCGCCGAGATTTCCCTATCCGTTTCACAAGGGGGATCAATTGACGGTGTATCGTCGTTTGCTTGCGGTGCATGAAAAACACGAAGTTACGCTGTTGAGCTTTTCAGACGCCATGAATCCCGATGGAATGGAGCATATCCAATCACTTTGCAGGGGCGGCGTTCACCTTGTCCGGCATGGCTCTTATGCCCCCTTTTTTTATGGCGCGCTGAAGGGAATCGTGTCCTCGCTGCCGCTTCAAGTACTGTTCTTCCAATCAAGACAATTTGCACAGCGTTTGATCAAACTTCTTCGACAGGAGCATTTTGATGTAGTTCATTTTTTTATGCTTCGCATGGTGCCGTATCGAAAGCATGTCAAAAATATACCTTGTGTCATTGATCTGGTCGATTCCATGAGTCTAAACATTGAACGGCGCATCCCGTTTGAATATGGAATCAAAAAATGGGTGTTTCAGGAGGAACTTCGGCGACTTATTCGCTATGAACGGTTCATTGGTCAAATGTTTTCCCAGATGATGCTCACAAGTGAAAAGGATGAGGCGTATTTTGATGCGGACAACATCACACTGATTCCCTCGACCGTCTCCGTAGATGAGTTTTATCCGTGTATGGAGAAGCATGATCCGCATCGGATTATGTTCTCTGGAAATCTTTCCTACGCTCCCAATATTCATGCGATACTCTGGTTTTTGCAAAATGTATATCCTGTTTTGTTGAAAAAACAAGCTGTGTTTGAATTTGTGGTCGTCGGAAAAAATCCTGCGCCGCAGATATTGAAAGCAATAGAGGGAAAACAACAGGTTCGTGTCACAGGGTATGTTGATTCGATGAACGATGCATTGAATCGAGGTGGTGTTGCCGTTGCGCCGATGCAGTCAGGCTCAGGAATGCAAGGCAAGATTCTTGAAGCGATGGCATGCGGACTTCCTGTTGTCGTGACTTCCTTGGGGAAAGGAGCGATTGCGGCGACAGAGACAGAAGGGCTTTTCGTAGAAGATTCGCCAGAAGCTTTTGCAGAGTGCCTGATGGCACTTATGCGTGACAGAAAAAGGCTTGAGGTGCTTGGGGAACAGGCACGGAACTATATTGAGCGGCATCACGATACGGCAAAGACAGATATGGTTCTGGAGCAGATTTACCAAAAAGTCCTTTTGTGTAACAATATGGGAGGCTAAAGGAGTGAATAGGATGGATTGTTTTATTTGTCATCACGATATGCAATGCATTGATGCAAAAAATCAGATGTTTCGCTGTGGATCATGTGGGCTGTACGCTGCCGGTACGAATACATACCGTAACCCTGGAAACACTGCAGCGGAACAGGCTCTTATGGATTCCTTGGAACCGTTGCGGAGAGAGAATTATCGTGACATAATGGACTGTCTGAAACGACATCTTCCGCAGGAAGGTGAAGTACGCGGTCTTGATATCGGCTGTGCACGCGGATGGTTCTTACAGGCGGCTTCTGCATATGGAGTGAAGATGGACGGCATCGAGCCTGAGCAACAATTCTTTGAAATGGCGAAGCCGTATGGAGATTACGTAGCGAACGGTCTTTTTCCACAAGATTTCTGTCCTCCGGAAGATCATGGTGTTTCCCGAAAATATGATTTTATCATTTTTAATGATGTCTTGGAGCATATCCCGGATATTGAAAATACAATACAGAACTGCAGGGAACTGTTAAAGCCGCAGGGTTTTTTAATTGTCAACTGCCCGGACAATGCGGGAACACTGTTTCATGTTGCAAAGATGATGCAGGTCTTTGGGCTGGACGCTTCTTGGCGGCGCCTATGGCAGTGTGATTTTTACTCGCCGCACCTTTGGTATTTTGGCAAAAAAAGTTTGGATCTTATGATGCAGCATAAACAATTCACTTTTATCGATAAGATTTCGCTGACAACGATGATGAAGGCTGGGCTGTATGACCGTATTATGGTCAGCGCATCCAATAAAGTCTCGGGATTTGTCACCTATATTCTCTTGCGATTGGGAATGCCCGTACTCAATATATTGCCGGGGGATATTCTGTGCAGAGTGTATCGGCGGGAGGATATTGCTGAGTAAATGTGTCAAGGAGTGTATGAGATGCATCCGAAGATCACAGTTTCCAATTGGATCGTTGCAGTGTATTTTCTGTATATGGGTTTCAATATTGTCACCGAATGGATCTATTTTTTTTCATGGGGAGCGGAGGTAAGTCCTTCTTTTGGTATGCCGCAGGCAGCATCTGCAATCTTGCTTGGGGCTTTTGTTTGGGTGACACGGAAGAATTGGGATGTCTCAGCTCTTGGCATGAATCGAGAGCAAATTGTTGGAATGATGATTATTTTCCTTTATGGGGGCGTGATGTCGGTTTACTCGGATATCGCGCCAGATACGCTTTCCTACCATTTGCTTGCACAGAAACCGGAGTTCATCAATTATTTTCAGAGTATGTCGAACTCCGGTTTTTATGTTGCGTGGAGTTTTAGTCTTTCTGATCAGCTGTTTTACTATTTTCGATATCTCTTAGGCTATCGAATGGGGACTATGCTGAACACAATCGTTGCCATTGTTGCCTTTACTCAGATTTATGCTCTTTTGGGGTGGATTCCGGCTCTGCGGGATCGTGGGAACGGTCGCTTGGAACGAATTTTGTCGTGTCGTCTGCTGTGGGCTTTTCTGATTCTGCTCCCGATGGATGCAGTTGCGATGTTTGGCGTTTATTATATCGACCTCCTATCAATACCAATCGGTCTGGAAGTTTTTCGTCTGCTTCTGGTGAGCCGAAACAATGTGCAGAAAACTGGGATGACCGTTTATTTTGTCTTTTTGAACGGTTGTTGGATTGCGCTGAAACTCACGAATATCATTTATGTCATTCCATGCGTCTTGATTTATCTCTACTTTCATAGGCGAGAAATTTCGTGGAAAACATGGATGCTTTGCCTGGCTTGCTTTTTGATCCCTTTTTTTGAATATCTTGCGTTTAATTATATTTGCACGGGTAACCCCTTGTATCCTTGGTATAACGCAATGTTTCAGTCCCCATATTATCCAATTGAGAATTTTAAGGATACGCGATGGGGCCCCAAAAATCTTTTTGAAGGTGTCTTTTGGATTTTCTTCGTTGCACGGCAAAGTGAAATGCCTGACTGGATGCCGGTTGGTTCGTCCTTTGGTTTGCTTGGTGCAATCGTGCTCTCATATCATTATTGGCACACGAAACAGAGTGGAGTGCAAGAGCGATGTGGTGACGCTTTTGCATCCTGTAAAATCTTGATTGTACTCGCGTTTGCTGCGATGTTCTTGTGGAATGCGACAACGGGGTATGGGCGCTATTACATTTTTGGCAAGATGCTATGGGGTGGAGTGTTCTGTATCTTCGTAATGTGGATGTGGAAACATAGTAAGTGGGGGAAGAAGATAGCACTAACGTGCATGGCACTTGCATGTGCTGCCTTGTCTTTGAGTGTAGGTCTTTCGGCGGCAGGACGAAATTGGTCATGGAGCGGATTTTACACGCGCCCTTTTATGCCGGAATTGCAGTTTGTTCTGCATGACAGAACGGAATCGGCATCACTTGATCAACGGACAGACCTTTTTTTGCTGTCCACAGGGCAGGGGATGGGTCTTGCGAGCTTGGTAGCACCAGAAATCCCTGCATTGTGGGCAGGCTGGGAAAGTCTTGCTCCGTCTTATTATGGCCAATTTTACCAATTCCATGTGCGGCCGGAGAGCAATATTTTTGATCTTCGCATGCGGGATATGAAAGGTGTAGAAGAATACATACAGAATCAAAACAAGGATAAATTTTTCATAACGCATATTTCTACGGAGTCGTCGAGGATCGGTAAATATTTGTTGATATCCATTCAGCCGATGAAAGAACAGGAAAATCACGTATGGCTGTCAGATGAAGGCGCTCTTCCTATAGATGTGATGCGATTATCAGGTGAAGCTGAATTGTCGTTTATGTATGGCACGTTTATGAATGTGGAGCGAAGCGGAAAAGAGAAACATCTTCGGATCACGATGACAAAACAGGGAGGGGAGAAGGAAATTGCCGATCTTCCGCTGGATATTTCCCGTGTGGATACGATGACAATACCGCTTGTCTTGAATGGAACGCAGGACAAGATCTACATTTCTGCTTGCTATGCAGATGGAAGTCTGTTGGATACGTCAGATAAGAATAAAGTGTTTGTCATAAATCCGACAATCCGTATGATGACGAACGAGGGGGAACGTTGATGAAAAAGATTGCCGTTCTGATTCCGTGCTATAATGAAGCTGCAACGATCGCTGATGTTGTGGCGGATTATCGTGATGCTTTGCCGGATGCGGATATCTACGTTTTTGACAACAACTCGACCGATGAAACGGCTCAAATTGCACGTGGGAGGGGGGCAAATGTCCGCCGTGAACGGCGTCAGGGGAAAGGAAATGTCATACGAACGATGTTTCGGGATATCGATGCTGACTGCTATCTGATGGTTGATGGTGACAACACATATCCGGCAGAAAATGCGCGTGCTATGTGTGATATGGTCTTGGCGGGAGAGGCAGATATGGCGATCGGCGACCGCTTGTCCGCTACGTACTATACAGAAAACAAGCGCCCCTTCCATAACTTTGGCAATACATTGGTTCGTCGTGCAATCAATACGCTATGGCGTCCGGCATCTCCTGTACTTGATGTCATGACGGGGTATCGTGCATTCAGTCCGATGTTTGTTAAAACATTTCCAGTTCTATCGCAGGGCTTTGAAATCGAGACGGAAATGACGATTCATGCGCTTGATAAGAATCTTTTGATTGCAAGTGTGCCCGTGCAGTATCGTGACCGTCCGGAGGGGAGCGAGAGCAAGCTGAATACGGTGGCGGACGGTATAAAAGTCTTGGCAACGATTTTCCGACTCTATCGTGACTATCGGCCATTTCGTTTTTTCGGAACGATCTTTACAGCGTTGTTCCTTTTCTCACTTCTGTTGTTCTTGCCAATTTTTTCGGAGTATATTGCAACAGGGCTTGTACCTCGTTTACCGACTTTTGTTGCAAGCGCATTTCTGATGATTGCGGCATTTCTTTCACTTGTCTGTGGTTTTGTGTTGGAGACAAACGCCGCAAACAGTCGCAAGAATTTGGAGATCCAAATGAATATAATTCGTTTGTTACTGCGAGAGATTCCATGATAATATGTTGTCGATGGAGGATGTTACAATGAAAAAAGCATTGATTACAGGAATCACAGGACAGGACGGTTCGTATTTGAGCGAGCTCCTGCTTGAAAAGGGCTATGAGGTACATGGCATTATCCGTCGGCACAGTACACCCTGTACGGAGCGGATCGATCATCTCGTGTCTGATGCTCAGTATGACGGGCGTCTCTTTCTCCACTACGGCGACCTGACGGATTCGAGCAATGCACATGCGCTGATCCGGGAGATTCAGCCGGATGAGGTCTATAACCTCGCTGCACAGTCCCATGTGGCGGTTTCATTCGAAGTGCCGGAGTATACAGCAGAGGCGACGGGTGTCGGAACGATCCGCCTGCTTGAGGCTGTGCGGCAGAGCGGACTGCCGATTCGCTTCTATCAGGCATCGACATCGGAGCTCTTCGGGGGGCTTCCAGACACTGCGCCGCAGAGCGAGGCGACACCGTTCTATCCGAAGTCGCCCTACGGTGCGGCAAAGCTATACAGTTTCTGGATTACGAAGAACTACCGTGAATCCTACGATATGTTCGCGGTCAACGGCATTCTCTTCAACCATGAGTCGCCGCGCCGCGGGGAGACCTTTGTGACGCGCAAGATCACGCTTGCCGTTGCCCGCATCCTGGCTGGGAAGCAGGAGAAGCTCTCTCTTGGCAACCTTGACGCAAAGCGTGACTGGGGGTTTGCGGGAGACTATGTCGAAGGGATGTGGCGGATGCTCCAGCAGGAAACCTCGGATGACTATGTACTTGCGACGAATGAGACACATACCGTGCGCGAATTCACGGAGCGGTCCTTCCGTGAGGCGGGCATTGAGATCGCGTGGCGCGGAAGCGGTGTTGAGGAAAAAGGCTATGATGCTCAGTCCGGCCGGTTGCTTGTCGATGTCGATCCGCGTTATTTCCGCCCTGCTGAGGTGGAACTCCTCTGGGGCGATGCGTCAAAGGCAGAGCGGGAACTCGGCTGGCAACGCAAGGTGTCTTTCGCTGACCTCGTCCGAATGATGGTACGGGCGGATATGGAGCAGTACGGGCGCTGAGATTCCCGTTGAAGGAGAGCATGTATGCATATTGTTCTGCTTTCAGGCGGTTCGGGGAAACGTCTCTGGCCGCTGTCGAATGATATTCGTTCCAAGCAGTTCATTCCCCTTTTTCGTCAGAGTGACGGTACGCGGCAGTCGATGGCGCAGCGTGTCTGCGGACAGGTGCGACATGCGATTCCGGATGCAGAGATCACGATAGCGACATCGAAAGCACAGGTTTCTGCTTTGCGCAGCCAGCTGGGCGATATGGTCGACATCTGTGTAGAGCCATGCCGCCGTGATACGTTTCCAGCGATCGCGCTCGTCAGTGCCTACCTGCACGATGTGAAAGGCGTCGCGCTCGATGAAGCGGTTGCCGTCTGCCCGGTTGACCCCTATGTTGAGGATGCCTATTTTGCCTCGGTTCGGCATCTGGCGCAGCTTGCGGCAGAAGGCACGGCGGACCTCATGCTGATGGGCATCGAGCCGTCCTATCCGAGTGAGAAGTACGGCTATATCATGCCGCGGGACAAGGAGAATGTGAGCCGCGTTCTTTCTTTCCGGGAGAAGCCGGATGAAGCTGCTGCAAAGGAGTACATCAAGCAGGGAGCACTCTGGAACAGCGGTGTCTTTGCATATCGTTTGGGCTATGTTTTGGAACGTGCCCAAGCCTTGCTCGGATGCTCGGACTACGAGACCCTGCTTTCGACATATGATCGTCTTGAAAAGATCAGCTTTGATTATGCCGTTGTCGAACGGGAAAGGAATATTGGCGTCCTGCACTATGCGGGCGCGTGGAAGGATCTCGGTACATGGAACACACTGACCGAGATCATGGAAGAAGCGACCCTCGGCGATGTCACAACGGATGATCGCTGCAGCGACACCCATGTTGTCAATGAGCTGGATGTCCCGATTCTGGTCATGGGCGGACAGAATCTCATTGTTGCGGCAAGCCCCGAGGGGATCCTTGTGGCGGATAAAGCAGCGTCGAGCCATATGAAGCCCTATGTTGAGCAGATCAGTCAGCCCGTTATGTTTGCTGAGAAGTCGTGGGGGAGTTTCCGAATCATTGACGTTGAAGAGGGTAGCCTGACCATCAAGGTGACGCTGAATGCGGGGCATGCGATGAATTACCACAGTCATGCGTATCGCCGTGAGATTTGGAATATCGTCAGTGGCAGCGGGACGGTTCTGCTGGACGGAGAGGTGTGTGCCGTCGCACCGGGGGACGTCATAGAGATCCCGGCGGGCATGAAGCACAAGATCAGCGCGCAGGAGCGCATGGTTGTGATCGAAGTCCAGATTGGCGAAGCTATCCTAAAAGAGGACAAAATCAAGTGGTCAGACGAGACCGGGGGTGCAGTACGATGATGAAAAAAGATGCAAAGATCTACGTCGCCGGGCATCGCGGTATGGTCGGGTCCGCAATTTGCCGGGAGCTGGAACGGCAGGGATATACCAATATCATAACGCGCACCCACGCTCAGCTCGATCTTTGCAGACAGGATGCGGTGGATGCCTTCTTTGCAGAGGAAAAGCCGGAATATGTCTTCCTCGCAGCGGCAAAAGTGGGCGGCATTCAGGCGAATTCCGAGGCACCCGCTGATTTTATGTACCAGAATATGATGTTGGAGATGAACGTTATTTACTCCGCGTGGAGAACCGGCTGCAGGAAACTCGAGTTTCTCGGTTCGTCCTGCATCTATCCGCGCATGGCGCCGCAGCCGATGAAGGAGGACTGCCTGCTGACATCGCCGCTCGAGGAGACGAATGAGGCGTATGCACTCGCGAAGATCGCGGGGCTCAAGTACTGTGCATATCTGAACAAACAGTACGGGACAGACTATATCTCAGTGATGCCGACCAATCTCTACGGTCCGAATGACAACTACCATCCGGAGCACAGCCATGTGCTTCCTGCCTTGATCCGGCGCTTTCATGAGGCGAAGGAAGCGGAAGCTCCGTCCGTGACCTGCTGGGGCGATGGCTCGCCCCTGCGCGAGTTTCTCTACGTCGACGATCTTGCCAATCTCTGTGTGTACTTGATGAATCATTACACCGGTGATGAGACGATCAACGCGGGGAGCGGAAAGGAAATCTCCATTCGAGAACTCGCAAAGCTGGTTGTACGCGTTGTTGACTATCGCGGCGAGATTCTGTGGGATACAGGCAAGCCGAACGGTACGCCGCGCAAGCTTCTTGATGTCTCGAAAGCGGCGGCTCTTGGGTGGCGGTACAAAATGGAGCTTGAGGATGGAATCCGTTTGGCCTACCAGGATTTTCTGAACAATCCGATGCGTGCCGAAAGGTAAACTCCTCAGTAACAGGAAACTGCTTTATTGCGGAAAGATTAAAACCTGCGTTGACAGCTTACATTGATGCATCTATACTATTGTGTAGTAGGTGTGTACTTTATTGTATCCGCGATTTACGCAGAGCCTCAACGACTCCACATATAGCAGGGAGCTTTTTCTGAATGAAATTATTTCTGAAGATTTTTTCCATCTTCACGCCGAAGGAACTCCGTTACTGCGCGTTTCTTGTGATTGTGATGATGGTCGGCGCTGTTCTTGAGGCGATTGGCATTGGTGCTATTTTGCCCCTCATCTCCCTCATGGGGCAGCCGGATTTTCTTGTACAGCATCCGGAAATAGCGGGATATGCGGCGAAACTTGGCATTACGACCCATACAGAGCTTATTATTGGGCTGTCGCTGCTGCTCATCATTCTTTATGTATTGAAAAATCTTTACCTTGCATGGCAGTTTCGTCTGCAGATCAACTTCTCAATTTCCAATCAGATTCAGTTCTCAAAGGAGTTGATGGCGAATTACCTTGCCAAACCGTACCTTTTTCATTTGAATCATAATACGGCGGTACTGCTTAGGAATGTTAACAGTGGGGGCGTCGCTATTTTTTCCAATATCTTGATTCCCACTTTTCAACTACTGACAGAAATCATCACGGCGCTGACGATCTGGCTGATGCTTATTTTTGCCGATCCGTTTACTGCAATTGTTGTTGCAGGTGTTATGGGCGGGTTGATTTATGTATTGGTCCTCTCATTTCGCCGAAGCATAGATCGTGCGGGGAGAGTGCAGAACGATTACGCCGTATCCTATATCCAGTCTGTGAATCAGGGGCTAGGGGCAATCAAAGAAACAAAAGTCATGCGTAAGGAACCGTTTTTCCTTCAGGAATTTGCACGGAACTATGAACAATATGGACTGGCAAACCGACGCTTCCTTTTTTTGAACCAACTTCCACGTATGATTATAGAGACCCTCGTTGTATGCGCGCTGCTTCTTCTCATTATTGGAAAGCTCACCATCGGCGATGCCCCAACAGATATCGTGCCGCTTCTCGCAGTCCTGGCTCTTGCAGCATTTCGACTGATGCCGAGCGCGAACCGCATCGTAAATCTTTCCAATGGAATCAAATTCCAATTGCCGTTATTCGAGGAACTTTATCGTGAGCTCATCGCTGTCAAATCGCGAAAATATCATCATCGAAGACTCAAATTGGCCGATGCGCCGCAGCCGCTCCCTTTTTCGGGGGAGATTCGCATTGAGCATTTGGGATTTTATTATCCCGGTGTTGCGGAAGAGGTACTTACAGATGTCAGCTTTTCGATTCCAAAAGGAAGTTTCGTTGGGATTCTGGGGCCATCAGGAGCAGGGAAAACAACCTTTGTTGATATTCTTCTGGGGCTCTTTGTGCCCACGCGTGGTAAGATTACCGTCGATGGCGCAGATATTCGGCAAAAGCTGCGTGCATGGCAGGCGAATATCGCCTATGTTCCGCAGTCGATTTATCTAACCGATGCGACCATTCGCGAGAATGTGGCATTAGGAGAAGCCTCCGATGAAATTGATGATGCGCGGGTTCATAAAGCACTTGCGATGGCGGAACTCGATGCATTTGTAAATGCCCAGCCAAAGGGAATCGAAACGATGGTCGGCGAACGGGGCGTCAAGCTCTCCGGCGGACAGCGGCAGCGTATCGGCATTGCGCGTGCGATCTATCAGCAGCCGGAGGTCCTAATTCTTGACGAAGCGACCTCTGCACTTGATACGGAGACCGAAAAGAGCATTACGAGCACAATAATGAAATTCAAAGGACAAATTACAATTATCGCCATTGCACATCGCATCAGTACCCTGGCTGAGTGTGATTTTAGGGTGCGGTTTGAAAATGGAAAAGCGAAAATTTTATTGTGAGACGCTCTTTCCTATATTTAGCTATACACTTAAAACATCTTGATTTTCATGGGGGTTGATTTGTTTGTTTAATGACAAGACTATTCTTATTACTGGTGGAACAGGTTCGTTTGGAAAGAAATTTATAGAAATTCTATTAAATCGATTCGCGCCTAAGAAAGTTATTGTGTTTTCCCGTGACGAACTCAAACAGTTTGAGATGCAACAGGCTTTTAATACTTCATGTATGCGCTATTTTATTGGGGATGTCCGTGATGAGGCTCGCCTAAAACAGGCAATGTATCAGGTCGACTATGTTGTACATGCAGCTGCGCTCAAGCAGGTGCCGGCTGCGGAATATAATCCGATGGAGTGCATCAAGACAAATATCAACGGGGCACAGAATGTAATCAATGCGGCAATTGCCGCGGGGGTTAAGAAGGTGATTGCACTCTCCACGGACAAGGCGGCAAACCCAATCAACTTATATGGTGCGACCAAACTAGCATCGGACAAACTCTTTACGGCGGCAAATAATCTTGTCGGGGATCGTGAGACTCGCTTCGCAGTCGTTCGTTATGGGAATGTCGTCGGTTCGCGTGGCTCTGTCGTCCCATTCTTTAAGAAGCTGATTGCGGAGGGCGCAATGGAGCTGCCCGTGACAGATCCCCGTATGACGCGATTCTGGTTGCGGTTGGAGGATGGCGTAGAACTGGTTTTGAAAGGTTTTCAGCGTATGCAAGGCGGAGAAATTTTTGTTCCTAAGATTCCATCTATGAGAATTCTTGATCTTGTGGAAGCGATAGCACCAGGTGTGCCGACAAAGATCGTTGGTATTCGTCCTGGGGAGAAACTGCATGAGGTCATGTGTCCATCTGACGTGTTTTATGAAACGTTGGAGTTTCAAGACCATTTTGTTATTAAACCAAGCATTGATTTTGGAAAAGACATCAACTATGCGAAGAATCTACTAGGTGAAGAGGGGGATCCGGTACCAGATGGGTTCGAGTACAGCTCTGGCACAAACGATGTGTTTCTTACGGTAAATGAACTTCGGGAGATGAATCCGTAACACATTGAAAACAAGTGATCATTTGTGGCGTTGTGGGAGAAAAGGATGCAACATAGGATTTTACTGATTGGTGCGAATGGCATGCTTGGGAGAAGCCTCGCACAAGAATTATCTGCTCAGTCAAACATTACATTGCATATGGTTGCTCGTAATAATGCTGACTATTCATTTGACCTAACGGAAGATCATTTATTGAAGTCTTGCTTTGAAGAGGTGCGACCCACTGTTTGTATTAATGCTGCAGCCATTGTAGGACTCGATCTTTGTGAGCAGAATATTGCTGCTGCGTATATGATAAATAGCCGCTTACCGGAACGGTTAGCGGCATTTTGTCATATATATAATACATATTTTGTGCAGGTTTCCACTGATCATTATTATCATGGAGATGAGCGTAAGAAGCATGATGAGGAAGACCCTATTGTATTTTTTAATGAATATGCACGGACAAAGTATGCAGGTGAATGTTTAGCCCTGACTTATCCGAATACAATTGTGCTACGTACAAATATTGTCGGACTACGAGGAATTGGTACGCGCCCCACTTTCCTTGAGTGGTTGTTAAATGCATTGCAAAAAGGTGAAGAGTTGAGTTTGTTTACAGATTTTTTCACCTCCTCTATTCATACAAGACAATTTAGCAAAATACTCCTAGATATTCTCCGCGTGCATCCTGTCGGGGTGCTCAATCTTGCCTCATCGACAGTGTCATCGAAAGAAGAGTTTGCCGTTGCCTTGTCAAAACGGATATTTCTCTCTATTCCAAAATACAGAGAAGGCTCGGTTGCCTCTCTTGGGACAAAACGTGCGGACTCTCTAGGTCTTTCAACAACACGAATAGAAAGGTTGCTTGGATATAATATGCCGACTCTTGATGAAGTAATTGAGAGTATTGCTGACGAATACAAAGAGGGAGGCTTGCATGGATAATTATAGCTATAATTCATCTTTTTCTATCAATGGGAGATTGCTTTCAAAAACGGCGCCGACATATTTTATTGCGGATATTGCCTCAAATCACGATGGTGATATTGAAAGAGCAAAAGAGTTGATCTTTCTGGCCAAAGCAGCTGGTGCAGATGCTGTTAAGTTTCAACACTTCCTAGCAGAAAAGATTGTAAGTGACTATGGATTTCGTAATTTAGGAAAACAAGCAGGGCATCAATCTGCATGGAAGAAAAGTGTTTTCGAGGTTTTTAGAGATGCTGAATGCCATCGCGAATGGAATTCTACTCTTGCAGAGACTGCAGAAAAAGCGAATATTGACTTCTTAACTACGCCATATGATGTGCCTGCAGTCGATGGCATTGATAAATATGTTCCTGTATATAAAATTGGCTCCGGCGATATTACGTGGACAGAGTTTATTTCTTATGTTGCAAAAAAAAATAAGCCGGTACTCCTAGCGACAGGAGCATCTGAAATTTCGGATGTCATACGTGCAGTTGATTCAGTGCTTACATACAATAAGAATCTTCTCCTTATGCAATGCAATACGAACTATACGGGAAATATTGAGAATATGAAATATGTGAATCTCAATGTTTTAAAAATGTATGCCGTAATATACCCGGATATGCTGCTTGGATTATCAGATCATACACCAGGGCATGCTACCGTATTGGGGGCGATTACACTTGGGGCACGTGCTGTGGAAAAGCATTTTACCTCGGATACGCGGAGAGAGGGACCAGACCATGCTTTTTCAATGGATCCTGTAACATGGCGAGATATGGTTGACCGTGCCCGTGAGCTGGAGTCAGCAATGGGGACTGGAATCAAGCGAGTCGAGGAAAATGAACAGGAAACAGTTGTACTTCAGCAGCGGTGCCTGCGTCTCACTAGAGATATAAAAGCTGGTGAGCAGATTGGTGAAAGTGATGTTGAGGCACTCAGACCAGCACCGCGAGGGGCTTATCGTCCCTTTGAGAAAAACATTGTTTTAGGGAGAGTCTTATCCTGTGATATGGAACAAGGTCAGGAACTGTATCCAAAGGATCTTGCTTGATAAACTTTTCGCTGGATTGAGGTGATTTCATGACTAAAGTAGCGATCATTACAGCTCGGGGGGGAAGTAAGCGTATACCTGGAAAGAATATTAAGGAGTTTTGCGGTAAACCTATTATTTCTTATTCTATTCAGGCTGCTTTGGAGAGTAAACTGTTTGACGAAGTTATGGTTTCCACGGACAGCCTAGAAATCGCTGATGTTGCGCAGCAATATGGTGCCATAGTTCCTTTTTTCCGCAGCGCTTCTACATCGGATGATTATGCTGTTATGGCTGAGGTTTTGCAGGAGGTTTTGGATAAGTATAAGGCGCAAGGAAACATGTTTGATGTAATGTGCTGTATTTATCCTACGGCACCTTTTGTTACCGGCTCCAAATTACAAGCCGCATATGATGTTTTTGAAAAAAGTGGAGCAGAGATGTTGCAGTCTGTTGTTCCATTTTCCTATCCTCCTCAGAGGAGTTTTTGTCTTCAAAAAGATTTTTTAGTCTATAATTTTCCAGAGCATGTACGCAGCAGATCACAAGACTTAGAAACATGGTATCATGATGCGGGACAGTTTTATTTTTACAATGTAGAGGCTTTTCTTAGCTCTATGAAGGAAAATACAGAACAAGGAGGATATTCCTTGCGGTGTGTACCATTTATGCTGACAGAAATAGAAGTTCAAGACATTGATAATCAGACGGATTGGACCCTTGCAGAAGTGAAGTATCATTTGCTGCAGGGCTTGAATAATTAGAAAAGACCTTGTAAGCTAATTCACTTATAAAGATGGAAAAACATTAAACAATTTATACAGGTGAATTTATGAATGTTGTCTTCCGAGTCGATGCCTCACTTCAAATAGGAAGCGGACATCTTATGCGTTGTTTGACCTTTGCAGAACGTTTACATAAAAGCGAAGATGCAAATATCACTTTTATTACGCGTGATCTTGAAGGGAATTTAATAGACTTGATTAAGCTTCAGGGATATTCTGTTTTTGTTCTGCCTCGTTCTGCTGATGAGAGGAAAGATCTTTGTGGCTATGAAGCGTGGTTAACTGTCGATAAAGAGACGGATGCTGCGGAGACAGAGACAGTACTTCGAGAAATGCCTTGGATTGATTTCTTGATTATAGATAGTTATGCCATTGATGCCGTGTGGGAGAGAAAGATTCGCCCCCATGTTAGGAAGATTGTTGTTATTGATGATTTGGCTAATCGTGTTCATGATTGTGATATTCTATTGGACCAGAATTTTTATTTGGATAAAGATACACGCTACAATGGACTTGTTCCAGAATCGTGTCGTTGTTTTTTAGGCCCCCAATATCTATTGTTGAGACAAGAGTTTTATGATATAAGAAAGCGGCTGCGCAAACGAACAGGGAAAATCGAAAGGATTCTAGTATTTTATGGTGGCGTAGATTTAACGAATGAGACAGAAAAAGCAATATCTGCTATTTTGAAGTCTGGTATAGTTGCTCATGTTGACGTGATTGTAGGTCAAGGAAATCCGCATAAGAAAAAAATCAGAGTGCTTTGTAATCAGCATGAAAATATGATATATCATTGTCAAGTTAGCAATATAGGGGATTATATGAATGCCTCAGATATTTCTCTTGGTGGGGGGGGGACTGCAACATGGGAAAGGTGTTTTTTAGGGCTTCCAACGATTGTGACATCTGTTGCAGATAATCAAACAGCTTCATGTATAGCGTGTGGGAAGGCTGGATATATATGGTATTTAGGCGTTGCAAGTGAAGTACAGGAAGAGACAATTAAACAGGCTCTATGGAGAGCTAATCAACCGGGGGCGCTAGAGTGGTTTCAACATCAATGCCAATTAAATATATCTGGAGAGGCCGGTGCATGTCTTTTGGATTATCTTGAAAGAGGTTTTCTTAATCAATAGTGTATAATATTAAGATATAGAATTGAAAGGTATTTTATTATCATCGAGAGCATGGAGGCGAGCAGCATATGAGCATTGGCGAGAAAATGTATCGTCTTTGTGAAGAGCTTTTCCCAATTTGCCGTAGCATTACAGGAAATGGGGTTCGAGAGACATTCCGTATTTTACAAGAACGTGTTCCAGAGATCACGATTCATGAAGTGCCTAGTGGGACACAAGTGTTTGATTGGAGAATACCGAAGGAGTGGAACATCTATGATGCGTGGATAAAAAATGGAAAAGGCGAAAAGATTCTTGACTTTCAAAAGACCAACCTTTGTGTCGTTGGATATTCACTACCAGTAAATAAAAAAATATCTCTGAATGAACTCCTTCCGCTTATTTATACGCAGCCAGATCAGCCTGATGTTATTCCATATGTTACGAGTTATTATAAAGAGTGCTATGGATTTTGTATGACGCAGAATCAAAAAGACGCGCTTGGAGAGGATACTTATCATATCTACATAGACAGTGATCTTAGCGATGGCAGCTTGACTTATGGTGAGATCATTATCCCATCAACCGAAGGAAATAATGAAGAAATCTTTCTGTCGACCTATATTTGTCATCCCTCGATGGCAAATAACGAGCTTTCAGGACCTACGCTTGTAACTTATCTTGCTTATATGTTGTTGCAGAAGCAGAGGCGAAAGTACAAATACCGTATTATCTTGATTCCAGAAACAATAGGCGCAATTACATATCTTAGTATTCACCATACAGAGATGAAGAAAAATATTCGTGCAGGATTCAACATCTCCTGTGTTGGGGATGACGGGACATACTCGTATGTTGCATCTCGTTATGGGGATACCCTTGCAGACAAAGTTGCCAAGAATGTTCTCTCGTTCCGCTACCCAGAATATAAAAGATATTCTTTTTTGCAGCGCGGTTCCGATGAGCGTCAATATAATTCTCCCGGAATAGATCTCCCTGTCTGTGCTGTTTGCCGATCCAAGTATAGCGAATATCCAGAGTATCATACAAGTAAAGATAATATGGATCTTATTTCGCCTCATGGTCTGCAAGGCGCATATGAAGTCTATTGTGACATCATAGAGGCTCTAGAAAATAACGAATATTATCAAACTCAATGCTTGTGTGAGCCGCAATTAGGAAAAAGGGGATTGTATCCTCTGATTAGTCAAAAGGGGCAGTATAGTGCTATAAAAAAAATGATGGACTTTATCGCATATGCTGATGGCTCAAATGATTTGATTGATATAAGTAACATTATTCATGTGCCAGTTCGTGAATTAATTCCGCTTGTCAAGCAGTTGAAAGAATGTCGCCTATTAAAAAAGATGGAGATGTAATAAATGGAAATGCTGCAGAATGAAGATTTTGAGGTGCTTGATCGTTGCCCATGGGATGGTACGATGGTTGACAAGGCTCAGATGCTTTATACAGATGATATGGGCTGTGATATTGTTCGATGCTCTTCCTGTGGAGTTGTTTTTGCAAAACGGCGTTTAAATACTAAAGGGCTTCCAAAGTATTGGGGGGACTATCTTTCCCGTGTGCATGTACAGGACGCTAGGGCAGCAGAGAAGCGCAATAAGATGTATAGGATTGATTATGACTTCTCACATTTATATGTACCAAGTGGAAAGATTCTTGACGTCGGTTGCGGGAATGGCTCCTTTTTGGATGTGTATGAAGCAAATGGGTATGAGACATGTGGTGTAGAATATGGTCGAGAAGCCGCTGTTGTTGCTGAAAAGACACATCGTGTACTCTATGGTGTGTTTGATGAAATGGATTTTGGATGTGAAAAATTTGATCTCATCATTTTTCGAGGTGTTCTGCAATATGTGCCCTATCCTAAAAAATATATAGAAAAAGCGATTTCTTTGTTGCGTCAAAATGGTGATGGGTATTTATTTATTACAGCACAGCCTAACATGAATTCATTTGCTTTTCGTTTATTTGGGAAGCGCTTTACTCAGCCTGTTACCGGAGCCGATTTTATTGGCTACACAGAACCGGCATTGACATCTTATTTAAAGTCGTTGGGGGGGCAGAAGATTGGTGAACGGTATTTCTATGAGGATACTCCATATGCAAATGTGGAGGATGATTTGTTGAGGGTCGCGAAAGCCGTTCAATATAAAAAAGATGGAAAAGAAATAGATTTCAACGCACCTGCCTACTGGGGGAATATGATGACCTTGATGTATCGTGTGGGGGCGGAAAGCTCCGTCGCACAAGCATGTACGATATAAGGAGCATATCTTATGGTTATTCGAATACTTCGGCTTATTAGAAAAAAAATAATTGAACGATTTACTCGGCCTGTTTCAATCGGTGAGTCTGAATTTGTTGCAATGAATCGTCCCTTTTGGAAGACCCCATCTAATGTGAGCATGGATGGCTCACGAATACTGGTTTATGTTGCTGGTGACTATATTACCTCTATTATAGAAGCAATGGTTGTAGCAAAAAAAATATCAGAACGCTATGGTTATCCAATTGATGTTCTAGATATAGATGATATGAAATATAGACTTACGCGGGAGGTATATGAATCATTTTCTATTCAAGGATATGCAGATTGGAACATTAGTTTATTAAAAAAAATATGTATATTATTTCATGCCTTTCAAGTATGGAGAAACTGGAAAAGTGTTGATGATATACTTAAATGGGAGACTGATGGAATCCCTATGGGAGAGGAGTTGTATGATACACTGATAGTCTATCGAAGTCAGGAATATACAGTTGAAAATATAAAGCTATCCCATATAAAAGCTGTTTATGCATTTTGTAAGAATATTTATATTGCGAAACACCTATTTTCTGCTAATGCACCATATAGCGTGTTTGTTTTTTCTGATTGTGATTACGAACGCACACCATTTGCCAAATATGCCATGCAATCTAAGTGCATTGTTTATCAGAGTTGTCTTGGTCGTATTGTACAACATAAACCAATTAAGGGACTGAAAGTAAGATTTCCAGGTCAAATTACACATGAACGGTATAACATGTATCGGTATAGTACCACAAAAGAAGAACTTGATAATTATCTTGTAAAGCACTTTGCTGGAGTGGCTAAAGCTGACTTGGATCGCACTGCATTTTATGGGAAAAAACAATATTCTAAAGAAGCGTTATGTGAGTTAGCAGGTGTTGATGTAGACGACACACGAAAATTTGTAGTGGTTGCTGCACATGCATTTTCAGATCGTCCACATCTGGCAGATGATACAATTTACAGAGATTACTATCAATGGCTTATTGAAACGCTTTCTATTTTAGAAGAGACGGAAGATATTATCGTTTTTGTAAAAGAGCATCCCTCTGCGAAAAATTATGGTGAGAAGGGGAGCATTACCCCACTTGTAAAAAAATATGGTTGGAAAAATATTAATACCCTGCCAGATGATTTTAGTACATATAGTATTTTTAATTTCTTTGACTACGTTGTAACTTGTAATGGGACAATAGGACTCGAAGCTACTACATTTGGACTGCCTGTATTTACTGCTGGGAAGGGTTATTACGCTGGATTTGGGATAGATATAAACTCATCAACGAAGGAAGAGTATGAAAACCGTTTGCGCTATATTACTCGATACAAAAGAAGGCCTCAAGTACTACAGGATCGAGCAAAGATGCTATTGTATATTTTGGGTCAGAGCGCATCTGAGTATACACTTCCAATGATACCACAAGATCGGTTTCGGGGGGTTGTAGATGAAAACGACAATGAAAAATATAGATATAGATATATCAATGATCACCTAAAAAATTGTAAAGACATTAAAGGAAGATACTATGCTCACTTATTGGATGATATCATTATATTTGATGACTCGGTTGGAAGTGAATATAATGAAGAAAGCACGTTACATAAAAGGGAGAAAATATCTGAAAGAGCGAGCAAGGAAGAATGATGGTATTATGGAGAGTACTATACCTCTGGTAGAAATTGTTATTTGAGGAGAATATATCTTTTGAGGGAGCTCATTTTGTGTTGCAAAATTACGATGGGGAATAATGTATTTATCGAGTGGGAGATAATACAAAGATGTTATTAGATGCTCTAATATAAGGAAGGTTAAGAGGATAATGTCTATAAAAAAAATAATAAAAACCCTCATTGATCTAGTTTGGAAAATTCAGGTTACTTTGGTTAGTATAGGCCGTATGCTGGTGTATTCTAAATGGGTACAACTTCCGCTTCTATCTACCACAAAAGAACAACGCATTTTTGTTCTAGTCAATGGACCATCTCTTAATGAGACACTAGAATTTGGAGTTGAAGAATTAAAACAAGAGGAAGTAATTTGCGTTAATCATATGGTACAGTCACCATATTTTATTCAATTGAGGCCGCGATACTATGTTATGATTTATGATGGCTTTTTTTCGGTGAAAGATCATTCTGTAAAGGAAAATATGGAGCTGAAAACCCTATGGAAACTTCAACAACAAACCACATGGGAAATGTATTTGATTGTACCAACAAAGGCAAAAACGGCTAGGATTTTTCAGGATATAATAAGTAAGAATAAGAATATAAAAATTTGCTATATTAATTGTATCGAGTTTAATGGGTTTGCGTGGGTACAAAATTTTTTTAGGGATAAGCAACTTGTTTCATTTGCGTGTTACAATGTTTTATCAGCAAGCATTTTTTCTGCAATAGTACTTGGCTATCAAACAATATATATATTGGGAGCAGACCATAATTATCATAGAGATTTAAGGGTTGATCAAGATAATCATGTGATTCGCTCCGATCCACATTTTTATGATACACAACATGACGATAAGATTTTGCGTTGGGCTGATGGAAGGGCTGTTACTATGTATGAGCAAATGCAAGGACTTGCAGATACGCTTAGAGAATATGCTAAAATTGAAGCCTATGCCCGAAAAAAGAATGTGATTATAAATAATCTTACACCCAATAGTAGCATTGATGTCTTTAAAAAACGACTTCTGTCTGATGTATTAACTAAAAAGCAATCAAGTTAGATAAATAATGATGATATAGGAAGTACTTTTCCTAAAGCATATTTTAGTGACGGAGACCTATCAAGGTGCTGATTGGTATTTGGCGAGGCGCTATGATAACAAAGGTGTTTTTCTTAAATCCTTTGATTGAATGTTTAAGAGATATGTGTTGAGGTCGATGTATGGCATTAATTTTTGTGCATTATGAATGCTGTGAAGATAGGTCAGTTCACGCTGTTGCGGCTACATATGTTTTGTTGGGAAAAATTATCGGCAAACATTTAATTTGTATTGTTAAAACAAGACTAAGTGAATCACCTTTGGAGTGAGAATATATGTTAAGAGTATTTCTGCAATGGGGGCGAAAGCAACTCAGATATGATATGCAAAGAGATATTCACCGACGCCCTTATTTAGTAAAAATAGGGGAGAACTCTATGTTCATGGATAGTGCGCGTATTGATTGCCGTATTGATACTGGGAAACAACGTATTTCTATTGGGGATGACTGTGTCTTAGGATGCACATTTGTCTTTGAGTCTGACCAAGGATTTGTTTCCATAGGGGATCGTTCCTTTATTGGTGGCGGAACACAACTGATTTCGCGCAGCAAAATTGAAATTGGCAATGATGTAACTATTGCTTGGGGTTGTTGCATTTACGACCATGACTCACATTCCTTGGATTGGCGTGCACGCATCGAGGATCTTCGCTGTCTGCGGGAAGATTTACGAGCCAGTCGTGATCCTCTTGCAAGTAAGGACTGGTCTGTTGTGCGCACGAAACCGATTCGTATATGTGATAAGGCGTGGGTTGGAATGAATACGATCATATTGAAGGGCGTTACGGTTGGTGAAGGGGCTGTTGTCGCTGCAGGGGCTGTTGTAACGAAAGATGTACCACCGTGGACGGTTGCGGCTGGGAATCCAGCATGTGTGGTCAAGCATATTGAAAGCGAATAACTGTCTTGAGAGGGGATGAAACATTTTGGAAACGATGCAATGTGAGATTTGTGCAACAGAGATGCAGCCGTTTGAAACGGGAACGATACTGCAAAAGTATACCATACAGTATTTTCATTGCCCACATTGCGGATTCGTAAGAACAGAAGAACCGTATTGGTTGGATGAAGCTTATTCGGATGCAATTTGCGATGCGGATATCGGTTTGTTATCAAGAAATGTATTCCTGTTTCCGAGAATAGAAGCTGTCATTAATATTTGCCTTCCGCAATCTGAGACGTTTCTTGATTACGGGGGCGGATATGGCATATTTGCACGCTTGATGCGCGATAAAGGAATCCCTTTTGAATGGTATGATCAGTATTGTCAAAACCTGTTCGCAAAAGGCTTTGAAAAACAGCGTAATCATTACGATGTTATCACGGCGTTCGAGCTTTTCGAGCATTTTGCTGAACCAATGAAAGAAATAGAAAATCTGATGGAGCTTGGTGACAATCTCATTGTCATGACGAAGCTGATCCCAAATCCACCGCTGCATATAAAAGACTGGTGGTACTATGTAACACTGCATGGGCAGCATATCGCATTTTATACAGAGCGATCAATGAATCTGATCGCGGAGCGCTTTCATCGCCATTATGTTGGTCACGGTGACATACATATTTTTTCATCAAAACCGATACCAAATTGGAAAGTGCGGCTTTCTTTGAGCCGTTTTCGTGGTATAGTAACACGATTCAGGAACAGAGGGACTCTCTTGTCGCAAGACTATGAAAAAATTACGGGACAAAGCTTGACCTAGGATGTAGAACATAGTGGGGGAAACGGTGAAACGAGTATTGATTACAGGTGCCCATGGCTTCCTCGGGCGCTATGTGGCAAAAATATACGGTCAGGCAAACTTCTATGTCATTGGATTGGGACATGGGACATGGAGCGCATCCGAGGAAAAAGTATGGGGAATCGATGAGTGGCACAATGCTGATGTTAACATGGATTCGCTTCAAAGCTATGCTTCTGATGTGGACATTATCATTCACTGCGCAGGCAGCGGATCGGTCGGCTTTTCTCTGGTCAATCCCATGAAGGATTTTGAGCGAACGGTTTGGACAACGCATTATGTGCTCGAATACATTCGTGTTTTCTCCCCACAGACATGTTTGCTATATCCATCGAGTGCAGCAATTTACGGCAATCAAGAGACGCTTCCACTGACAACTGACATGACACCGAATCCGATTTCTCCGTATGGTGTGCATAAAAATATTGTCGAAGAATTGTGTACGATGTACGCGACGCAATACGGAGTTCACGTTGCTGTACTTCGCCTGTTTTCGGTCTATGGTAATGGCCTGAAAAAACAACTGCTTTGGGATGCCTGCAGCAAGCTGTCACAGGGCATCAATACCTTTTGGGGAACCGGTGAGGAGACGCGGGACTGGGTTCATGTTTCCGATGTGGCGCGGGCGTTTCTTATCGCAGGAGAGAAGGCATCGCCGGAATGTTCTGTTGTCAATGTGGGTACCGGTCAGGCAGTCAAGATCAAAGATGTTCTGGACATCCTTTTTGAAGCGTATGGGGCGCAGGAACTACCGGCCTTCGGTGGAGAAATCAATGCAGGGAACCCGAATCATTATGTGGCGGATTCTGTTGCGATGAACGGCTGGGGGTGGCATCCGTCTGTCGATTTGATGCAGGGGATTAGAGAGTATGTAAGGTGGTATCGGGAGTATGGTAACGGTAGCATTCGTGCTTGACCTATCGAACAACTGGCTTGGCGGAGTAAATTACTATCGGAATCTCCTTACTGCGATTTCACGATATGAATCGAATTCTGTTCGTATCAAAGTCTTTCTTCCAAAAGGGCAGGAAGCGGATGCATTTCATGATCTGTCAAAGAATATCGAGTTTATACCTGTGTCATTTCCTGCGAGATGGACGTTTTCTTGGTTTATACGAAAAATGTGGATGAAAATTTTTCATCAAGATATGTTTCTGGCGCACCATCTCCGCCGCTACGGCGTCAACGTTCTCTCTCATATACAATCTTCTGTTTGGTGTCCGGGGGTAAAGAACATCGCATGGATTCCAGATTTTCAACATAAGTATCTGCCGGAATTTTTTTCAAAAAAAGAGCTTTCGAGCCGAGATGCAGAATTTGAGCGTATGGCAGCGTGTATGGACAAGGTGATTCTCAGCAGTGAGACGGCAAAGGATGATTTTATAAAATATTATCCGCAGTATAAAGAAAAAGCGTGTGTCCTGCGTTTTGCTCCCGTTTTGGATTTCGATTCGCCCAAACAGGTGAATTTGGTTGAGGCGAAATACGGTATTGCAGGGAAGTATTTCTTTCTGCCGAATCAATACTGGAAACATAAAAATCATAAAGTGGTTCTACAGGCATTACGCATTCTAAAGGATGAAGGAAAGTTTGTCCGTGTCGTATCAACGGGGAATACGAGTGACTACAGAGCACCAGGGCATTTTGCTGCAATCGAGTCATTCGTTAAGGAATACGAACTCGGCGACCGTTATTTGATCTTGGGCATGATTCCCTATGCGGATGTGCAAGCTTTGGCAGAGGCATCTCTAGGATATATCAATCCTTCTTTTTTTGAGGGATGGAGTACCACGGTAGAGGAGGCGAAGTACAGAGGAAAGCCGATACTGCTGTCCGACTTGAAGGTGCATAGAGAGCAAGCACCCGCGAAAGGTGTCTTTCTCGATCCGAATGATCCTGAAGATTTGGCGAAGAAAATGTGGGATCTGTGGCAGCAGCCGATTCAAAATGAAGATGTTGATGCTTTGAAGCGGGTAAATGAGGAGGCACTTCAAAAATTTGCAAAAGACTATTGTGATATCGTGCAATCATGTTGAAGGGAGATGCAGCATCCATAGAGGGGGGAATCTAGAAAACGGGAAGAGTGGCCAACAAAATTTTGGGGGATATTATGAACTATCGTGCGATTGTATTTCCAGAAAACAGTTTATTCCTCGTCACAGGCGGTGCTGGATTTATCGGCTCGAATTTGTGCGAGGCGATTCTGTCGATGGGGCATAGTGTTCGTGTGCTGGATAATCTGTCGACGGGGTATGCGAGGAATATAGAGGGATTTCGGGATAACCCGAAGTTTGAGTTTATTGAGGGCGATATTCGGGATGCATCTCTCTGTGACCGTGTGTGTAAGGGCGCGGACTATGTGCTGCATCAGGCGGCATCGGTGAGCGTCCCGGAGAGTATTGAGCAGCCGGTGGACTATACGCTGACGAATATTGTCGGTACGGTCAATATGATGGAGGCCGCGGCGAAAAACGGCGTCAAGAAGTTTACCTATGCATCAAGTGCGGCGGTCTATGGCGATGACGAGACGATGCCGAAGCGGGAAGAGATCGTTGGGAATCGTCTCTCGACGTATGCGGTGACGAAGTTTGCCACAGAGGAGTATGCCTATCAGTATACGATGCACTACGGACTGGACTGCTACGGGATGCGATACTTCAATGTATATGGGCGACGGCAGGATCCGAACGGTGCCTATGCAGCGGTGGTTCCGAAGTTTATTGAGTGCCTGCTCAGAGATGAGGCGCCGACAATCAACGGCGACGGAGAGCAGTCGCGGGACTTCGTCTATGTGGAGGATATTGTGCAGGCAAATCTTCTTGCGTGTGTCGCCCCACATGAGGCAGCTGGTGAGGCATACAATGTTGCAGCCGGCAAGCGATCGAGCCTCAATGAGATGTATGCGGTGCTCAGTGACCTGTTTGGAAAAGATTTGAAGCCAATTTTCGGGCCGGAGCGCAAAGGCGATATTCGCCACAGCGGCGCGGATATCTCGAAGATTCGAAAGAACCTCGGCTATGCGCCGGAGTATGATTTCAAGAAGGGGATCAAAGAAGCGATTCAGTGGTATAAAGAAAATTTGTAGTAATAAATATTATTATTGGGTTCTTATGTGTTTTGAAAATATCATGTTATCGTTTACACATCTGTGGAGAAATGTTGAATTGAAAATAATCTGGATTTTTAAAATTAAAGAAGAGGATCCCGTATGATTTAGTAATCTTGGCAAGTTTTTCTATAGGATGAGTAGGAGGAGAAAGAATGCTTTGGATAACTCCGCAAGGAAAGCAGAGAGAGGTAATGGCTTTACCAGCAATAGGCCATATGGTTGTACTTGGAACTGCTGGAAGTGGAAAAACGACAATGGCCTTGCTTCGGGCATATCATCTTTCGAAATTGCCTAATGCAGGGAGAGTATTGCTTGTCACATTTAATAGAGCTTTAGTTAAATATATGTGTGAGTTGTGTAGAGATAAGCCGAGGACATTAATTGTAGAGAACTATCATAAATTTGCACGCGGTTATCTATTCAGTAGAGGGAAAATGCCATATAATAATGGGATATTGAATCCTGATAAAAAAATACAATATATTGAAGATGCCTTAAAGGTAGTAAAAAAGAAGATGCCCTCAGAGTTGACTTTTCAACGATCAAAAGAATTTTTTATTGATGAGATCGCGTTTATTCAGAAGTTTGGATTTTCAAATCTTGACTCGTATTATGAAGCTGAACGTATTGGACGTGTGGGGGCAAATATTAAGCGTGATAATCGAAAATGGGTTTTTGCTGTTTATGAAAAATATATAGAACTTCGGGAGCAAGCTGGTTATAAATATGATTGGGAAGATATAGCATTTCATGTTTATAATGAGTTTCGAGAGGATAATGGAGATCGAAGATACACACATATAATTGTTGATGAAGGGCAGGATTTTTCACCAATGATGATAAAGTCGCTGGCAGCAGCGATCCCTGAACATGGCTCATTTACCTTCTTGGGAGATGTGGCACAACAAATATATGGCAGCCGTTTATCATGGCGCGACTCTGGGATTAATGTGGATAAAGTTTGGCGATTTTCTGTGAATTATCGTAACCCTGCTGCTATAATTTCTTTTGCAAAGGATATAATAAAAAGTAAATACTGGCAAAAAAGCAGTGATATGGTTGATGCTACTGACCAAATTGCCGAAGGACCTAAACCCGTCCTAGTTAAATTTTCGAATGGACAGGATGAGGTTTCTTGGGTAGTGGATCATGCGATTTCTGCAGGGAGAAACTCTTCTGCTGTAATAATTTGCCGAAATAGAGAAGATGTTAATTTTTTCGCGCAAGCACTGGAAAGAAAAGGGTGTATACCAACAGAAATTACGAAGGATATACCAGGCTATGCTCATAAAAAAACGGTTTACTTAACAACGTTTCATTCGGCAAAGGGGCTAGAATTCGATAATGTATATATTCCATTTTTGAATAGTGAAAAATTACCAGACCCAGAAATGGTATCTAGCTCTGTATCCGTGGCAGAAGCTTACGCTAATGAAATAAAGCTTCTTTACGTTGGGGTTACTAGATCTAAATACGGACTGTATATGTCATATAGTGGAGCAATATCCATTTTGTTTCCGCAAGAAGCAGATAGTTATGATTTTCATGATGGGGAGAGTGCAATGTGAGCGCGTACGATATTTTGACAGAGCGTGGTGTCGACCGTTTATGTCACTTTACAAAACTTCAGAGCCTCACTCATATTATTTCTAACGAAACTGGCGTTCTGGCTAGTAGCTTGATTCATCGAGACACCAAATGTGTCACAGATACATTGCGTTATGATCATGAATTGGATTATGTGTGTTGCTCCATTCAGTACCCTAACTCGTGGTTCCTACAAAGTGCTATACAAAAGAATCAGGATAAGATATTTAGAGAATGGGTCGTTTTATATATTGATGTAAACATATTGAACTATAAAACTGCAAAATTTTGTCCATGTAATGCGAGTAAGGATCATGGGCGGTATATTAACAACAATATAGATGAGATAGAGAAGGTTTTCGCTGATTCTGTGTCAACGTTTTTATATCCTAGGTCTTTAAAAATGTTGCCGGCTTGTCCCACCGATGGGCAGGCAGAAATTCTGGTAAAGGATAATATTCCACGTGAATATATAATAGGGATTGCTACATATGATGAGGAGGTTGCTGGGCGTGTTTTTTCGATGTTGGAAATGTATGCTATGAAGCAAATCCCCATTTATATTTCACAGGAAGTATTGACTCCGACATGGAGCAATATGATTAAGAATGGATGTAAACCGGATGAATTGCTGTTTACTTGTATCGAGGGGGAATAAGACGTGGATACAACAATACCGGCTCAAATAGAAAAATGCAAAGGGGCTATGCTTCTCACTGCTGTTGGTGATGCAATGGGATGGCCCAATGAACCTCGAGCAAAAAATCGTGAGGCACGTTTACGGCAAAATGACTTTTTTGTTGAATGGACTCGTAACTGTAAGAGGCCTAGTTGGCATAATGAGAAGATTCTTCCGGGAGAGTATAGTGATGACACACAAATGACACTTTCTGTAGCCCGTAGTATTATTGCTGGTGATTGGGAGAAATTTTTTATTGAGAAGGAGCTTCCGTTTTGGTTGCAATATGAACGGGGAGGCGGAAAAGCTTTATTGAAGGCTGCACGTTCACTTCGTGATAAACATGAACTCCTTTGGAAATCAGCAAACCCGAAAGACTATTTTCGTGCTGGAGGAAATGGCGCTGCTATGCGCATTTTACCGCATGTGATTGCTAGTGCAAATAAAGTAGACATAACAGCATTGATGATTGATATAATTAAAGACACATTGATTACCCATGGGCACCCAAGGGCCTTTTTGGGGGCAACTTGTTATGCTTTTGCATTGGACTATTTAGTGAAAAAAAGAAACGTACTTGAATATGGTGAGCTTGTTTCTTCCATAATAGAGGGACAGCAATACTGGGGAGAATTTGCTCTTTTTAATCATATTGAGGAATGGGTAGCAACAGCTGAACTTCAGGCTGGGTTCGACTATGCTAAACAGTGGAAATATGATAAAATGAATATGATTGAACAACTATATTTCATAGAAAAAGAATTAAAAAAAGGCCTGATGTTAAATGATAAACAAGTACTAGCCAGTTTAGGATGTTTTGGGAAAGCAAATGGGGCTGGTGATATTTCTGTATTAGCTGCGATTTATCTAGCCTCAAAATATGCTACGAATCCCTTCTTAGGAGTGAAAGTTCCCGCTTTTTCATTTCACGCAGATACGGATACTATCGCCTCAATGACGGGTGGCTTGCTTGGAATGTTATGTGGAATCGACTGGATTCCGGTTGAGTGGCGTATGGTACAAGATTATGATTGCCTTATTCAAATGGCAGAGCTTTTGTTGTCTGAGAATAAAGATTTGGCTACTAGAACTAAATTAATGGAAACCAAAGAGCAAAATAGTGATTGGATAAGTTCGCCAATAGGGCGCATGAGGCTCATTAATACAAATGGAAAATATGGAAGGGTAACTATAGAAAAATGGCAAACTATGTTGGGACAGACGATTTACATTAAGAGGGGATCATTAACACAAGAGCTCCTTTTACAAGGAGACGAAGTAGAGAGGCAGATACAGCTGGATGTACAACCAAGTGTATCTTCACAGGATAACTTACGATCAAACACATTTTATCAAATAGGATTGAAAGATGGAGCCTCAAAAGTCGACATTATAGAAAATAATAATCGACAATTGATTCTAAGTGATTCTGTTATCCGGAACTTATTGGGGACGGCTGAGTTCAATAAATCTGTTACCGTTGGAAAGTTTTTGAAGGTCGTTCAAGCATTAATTGAGGATGATGAACCGGCATCTGTTGTATCGAAGAGGTTTACAATAGACATGAGGATGGTTGAGAAGATAAAAAAATATATTGATAAATAGATACGTGAATATAAATTATTAAAATTCCCCAATATTTCCCCCAAAATATTTAGCTCCTTGCTGCGGTTACTGTAATTATCTCATGGCCTGTGACATCAAATACAGGGGGAGACGTTGATTTCTTTTGACTCTGAACATATCAATGCCTTAGAGAGAAGCTGGGGGGCGCACAGTTAACTACGACAGTATTGAACCAGGTGTGCATGATGACTGGTTATCATGCTAATACAGATGAATCGTCCATGCTTGTGTGCACCAAGTTCATGCTTTGGTATAAATCCTAAGGAAATAGAAAACTTTGATTAACCTGAAGAAGATCTATTAAACATACTGACCAGGTTAAGGAGGACCTGGCAAGAGGCTTGTCCATCGCCTGATCAATGATTGATTCCTTTAAATATCCCCTCTTCCGTCACAATCGCCGTAATCAGTTCGTGATCTGTGACATCAAATGCGGGGTTGTAGACGCTGATGCCCTCCGGTGCCATGCGTTCCTTGTACCACATGTCGGTGACTTCCGCGGGCGGACGCTGTTCGATGCGGATGTCGGCGCCCGTCGGGGTGTTCAGATCGATGGTGGAGGTGGGAGCGCAGACGTAGAAGGGGATGCCGTAGTGTTTGGCGAGAATGGCGACACCGGAGGTGCCGATCTTGTTGGCAACGTCGCCGTTGGCGGCGACGCGGTCACAGCCGACGAATACGGCATGGATCCAGCCGTTCTTCATGACGGTTGATGCCATGTTGTCGCAGATGAGAGTGACGTCCATGCCGGCGGCGCTGAGTTCGTATGCGGTGAGGCGTGCTCCCTGCAGGAGGGGGCGCGTTTCGTCGGCGTAGATTTTAAAGTTGTAGCCTTTTTGATGGCCGAGGTACATGACAGCGGTTGCGGTACCGTATTTGGCGGTGGCAAGCTGGCCGGCGTTGCAGTGGGTGAGGAGTCCCATGCCGGGCTTTACGAGGGTGAGCGCATGCTCGCCTATTTTTTTGCAGATGTCGATGTCTTCCTGTTTGATGCGCAGGGCTTCATCGCGCAGGAGAGTGCGGATTTCGGGGACGGACTTGCCCCTTGCTTCCTGAACGATTTTTTCCATGCGGTTCAGTGCCCATGAGAGGTTGACGGCGGTGGGGCGGGAGGAGTTGAGGTGGTCGGCGGCTTTGTGAAACTGGCGCGCGAATTCGCCGTAGTCGTCGGTGTCGATTTCGAGCGCGGCGAGGTAGATGCCGATGGCGGCAGCGTCACCGATGGCAGGTGCACCGCGTACCTGGAGCTCGCGGATTGCCGTCCAGATTTCGCCCTGTGTTTTGAGGCGGAGGTATTCGGCTTTGTTCGGCAGCTTCGTCTGATCGATGATGACGAGGGCGCGCTCCTCTTCGTCGAGGGCGAGGGTTTCCATATCGAGGATGTTGGTAGTCATAAAAGTCCTCTTTTCGTATAATAGATGTGCCCCCACCACCGCAAGCGGTCGCCCTGCTGACCTGTCCAAGAAGCAAGCTCGAAGGGCGCAGCTGATTGGGAAACAGGTCGTATGCGAAAACGACCCAAGAACACGAGCGATAGCGAAGTGCGATTGGTTGTCGTTGACCGCTCCCCCGCCTTGACGGGAGGCTAAAGGGCTATACCGTCGGATACTTCCATTTCGCGAGTTCATCCGCCGGAATGGTATCCGGCTCACACCCGAGAACGGTGAGGCAGCGGCAGTAGATGTCGGCGAGTTCCTCGAGGTAGCTTGCCTTGAGCAGCGCCTCTTTGAGGTTCTCCGCGACGGCAACGACGCCGTGCGCCTGCATGAGGGCGACATCGGCGATGGCGAGCGGAGCGAGGACGTTCTCGGCTGCTGCTTTTGTTCCAGGGCGGCCGTAGGGTGCGACGGGGACATAGCCCTCTCTGCAGCCGAGGATGGAGAGTTCGTAGACGATGGCGGGGATCGGCTTGTTCATGACGGCGAATGCGGTCGCCGCACGCGAGTGCGTGTGCGCGACGGCGCGGACATCGCTGCGGCTTCGATAGATCGCGGTGTGCATCATCAGCTCGCTGGTCGGTTTCCGCTCGTTCAGCGATTCGATGGTGTGTCCGTCCATATCAATGACGACAATGTCGTCGGCGGTCATCTCCGTGCGGTCCATGCCCGTCGGCGTGATGCAGATGAGCCCGCTCTCGGCGTCGCGGATGCTGAAATTCCCGGAGCGGTGCCGGCACAGGCCCTCGCGGTCTGCCTGCAGAGCATAGCGCCGCACGTCTTCTTTGATCTGCTCGAGCATAATGATCCTCCTCATGTTTGTATGTCTTATTTTAGCGAACGTTCACAGGATTTGGCAAGTACTTTTCCATATGTATAAAACCGACCGAATTGGGGGCACATGCGAGATAAAAAGTTTGACTTTTATTGGGAATGGTTTATAATATAAATTGTTATCAAGGGCGCAGCGGGAAGACGCGCAGCGCGTACATTAAGTACTCAACAGGAGGTATTTCAATGGCAGTAAAAGTTGCTATCAATGGTTTTGGCCGTATCGGTCGTCTCGCGTTCCGTCAGATGTTTGATGCTCCCGGCTATGAAGTCGTCGCGATCAATGATCTGACGAGCCCGAAGATGCTCGCTCATCTCCTGAAGTATGACTCCACGCAGGGGCGTTATAAGTATGCGGATTCGGTCACGGCAGGTGACGACTCCATCACAGTCAACGGCAAGAAGATCAATATCTATGCACAGGCGGATGCCGCACAGATTCCCTGGGGCAAGCACGATGTCGATGTTGTGCTCGAGTGCACGGGCTTCTACACGGCAAAGGACAAGGCTTCTGCACACCTCAAGGCCGGCGCGAAGAAGGTTGTTATCTCCGCTCCCGCGGGCAATGATCTCCCGACGATCGTCTTTAATGTCAACCACAAGAGCCTGACGAAGGACGACAAGGTTATTTCGGCGGCTTCCTGCACGACGAACTGCCTTGCACCGATGGCGAAGGCGCTCAATGATCTCGCTCCGATCAAGAGCGGCATCATGTCGACGATCCATGCCTACACGGGCGATCAGATGGTCCTCGACGGTCCGCAGCGCAAGGGCGATCTCCGCCGCAGCCGTGCCGCAGCGATCAACATCGTTCCGAACTCGACGGGTGCAGCAAAGGCGATCGGCCTCGTTATCCCCGAGCTCAACGGCAAGCTGATCGGCTCGGCGCAGCGTGTGCCGACCCCGACAGGCTCCACAACACTCCTCTATGCCGTGGTCGAGGGCAAGGTCACGGTCGACCAGATCAACGCGCAGATGAAGAAGGAAGCGACGGAGTCGTTCGCCTACAACACGGACGAGATCGTCTCGAGCGATGTCATTGGTACGACCTACGGTTCGATTTTTGACGCGACCCAGACGATGGTCAGCGATACGGGCGACGGCAACACACTCGTTCAGGTTGTCTCTTGGTACGACAACGAGAACAGCTACACGAGCCAGATGGTTCGCACGATCAAGTACTTTGCGGAGCTCGGCTGACAAGTAAAAATGTTATATAGGGAAATTCGGATGGTCTCCGTATTTCCTCAGCATACGATCTTTCGAGGTCCGGCCGATGTTTGGGCCGGACCTCGTTTTTTAGGAAGCACTGGTAGATGCAGCGCCGTCATCTTGACGCATTTCATTTTATCAGCACTTCCTCTATGGAGGGGCACATATGCACAAAAAGACAATTCGTGATATTGACGTCAAGGGGAAAAAGGTATTCGTCCGCGCAGATTTCAACGTGCCGATGGATGAGCATCAGAACATCACAAACGACACGCGTATCCGCGCGACCATCCCGACGATTCGCCACCTCCTGGACGGCGGCGCAGCGGTCATTCTCGCCTGTCACGTGGGCCGTCCGACGGAGGCGCGCGAGCCAAAGTTCTCGACGAAGCCAATTGTGGCTCGTCTTTCGGAACTCCTCGGGCACGAGGTCAAGTGGGCTCCGGACTGCGTTGGACCGGAGGCGGAGAAGGCCGCTGCGGCGCTGAAGCCGGGCGAGGTTCTGCTCCTTGAGAATCTGCGCTATCACAAGGAAGAAAAGAAGAACGATCCCGCATTTGCAAAGCAGCTGGCTGCGCTCGCAGATATTGCCGTCGATGATGCTTTCGGCGTGGCGCACCGCGCGCATGCGTCGAACGTTGGCATCACCTCATATCTCGAGACGGTGGCGGGCTTCCTCATGGAGAAGGAGATCAACTACATCGGCAAGACGCTCGAGGCGCCGAAGCGTCCCTTCGTCGCCATCATCGGCGGCGCAAAGGTCTCGGACAAGATCGGCGTCATCGAGAACATGATCGACAAGGTGGATACGATCATCATCGGCGGCGGCATGGCGCATACCTTTGACGCATCAAAGGGATACCCAATCGGCGATTCTCTCTGCGAGCGTGACAAGATCGGCCTCGCAAAGGAACTGCTTGAGAAGGCGGAGAAAAAGGGCGTGAAGGTTGTCCTGCCTGTCGATGTCGTCATTGCGGATAAGTTTGCGGCGGATGCCGACACGAAGACGGTCGACGTGGACAAGATCCCCGATGGCTGGCAGGCACTCGACAGCGGCGCAAAGACATCGGAGGAGTATGTCAAGGCACTGCAGGGCGCAAAGACCGTCATCTGGAACGGCCCTATGGGTGTGTTCGAGTTCGATGCCTTTGCCAAGGGCACGGAGGCTGTGGCGCATGCCGTTGCAGAGGCAACGAAGCGCGGCGCAGTCTCCATTGTCGGCGGCGGCGACTCCATCGCGGCACTCAAGAAGACAGGACTCTCCGACCGGATCTCGCACATCTCAACGGGCGGCGGCGCGACGTTGGAACTCCTCGAGGGCAAAGTACTGCCGGGCATCGCGGCATTGGCGGACGCGTAAAATGAACAATCATAGAGGAGAACAGCATATGGCAAGAACACCGATTATCGCAGGCAACTGGAAAATGAACAATACGATCGCAGCGGGTGTCGCTCTCGTGAAGGAACTCGCTCCGCTTGTTCAAAACGCAAAGGCGACCGTTGTGGTCTGTCCGACGGCGACAGCGCTTGCAGGAGTCACCGAGGCGGTTCGCGGAACGAATATTGCGGTCGGTGCACAGAACGTTCACTGGGAGAAGAGCGGTGCTTACACGGGCGAGATCTCGACGGAGATGCTGACCGAACTCGGCGTCTCCTACTGCGTGCTCGGCCACAGTGAACGCCGCGACTACTTCGGCGAGACGAACGAGGGCGTGAACAGGCGCGCCCATGCGGCATATGCGGCAGGCATCACGCCGATCATCTGCTGCGGTGAGTCGCTGGAGATCCGTGAGGCAGACACGTACCTTGCGTACGTCGCGTATCAGATCGAGGCGGCACTCGCGGGCTTTGCGGCAGCGGACGTGGCGAAGCTCGTCATTGCCTATGAGCCGATCTGGGCGATCGGTACGGGCAAGACGGCGACGTTCGAACAGGCCGAGGAGGTCTGCGCCCACATCCGCGGGACCATCGCGGCGAAGTACGGCACAGCAGCCGCCGAGGGCATCCGCATCCAGTACGGCGGCAGTGTAAAGCCGGAGACGATTGCGGGGCTTATGGAGAAGCCGAATGTCGACGGCGCGCTTGTCGGCGGTGCAGCACTCAAGGCGAAGGATTTCGCGGCGATCGTCAACTTCTGATTTTCGTTACAGATCCATAGAGACACTTTCGGTGGCGCAGATTTTTCGCTTGGCGGAAATGAAGCGCCATCTGGGTATGAGGGGAAAACTCTTGGAAGGAATTAAATATTATGGCAAAACTTAAAAACGCCCCTGTGGCGCTCATCATCATGGACGGCTTCGGCGACGGCGACCCGAACGATCTTAAGTACAATGCGATCGCAATGGCAAAGACGCCGGTGATCGATGGCCTGCTGAAAAAATACAAGCACAATGAGATCAATGCCTCCGGCGAGTATGTCGGCCTGCCGGACGGGCAGATGGGCAACTCCGAGGTCGGACACACCAATATCGGTGCGGGCCGCGTCGTCTACCAGCAGTTGACGCGCATCACGCGCGATATCAGGAACGGCGACTTTTTCAAGAACGAGGCACTGCTCACGATTGTGCGCGGGGTGAAGGCGCGCGGCGGAGCGCTGCACGTCATGGGGCTTGTCTCTCCGGGCGGCGTCCACAGCCACGACGATCATCTCTTCGGCGTGCTCGAACTCGCAAAGCGCGAGGGACTGACCGAGGTTTGGATCCATGCGTTCCTCGACGGCCGCGATGTGCCGCCCAAGAGCGCGCAGGAGTATCTCGAGACGGTTGAGAGGAAGGCGGCCGAGATCGGCGTCGGACGGATTGCAACGGTCAGCGGACGCTACTACGCGATGGACCGCGATCATCGCTGGGAACGTGAACAGCTTGCCTATGAGGCGATTGCACACGCGAAGGCAAAGACCACGGCAAAGACGGCGGTGGCCGGTCTGCTCGCCTCCTATGCCGATACGAGCGAGAAGCCTGAGGGTGTGACGGACGAGTTCGTCGTGCCGTTTGTTGTCGCGGGATATCCCGGCATGAAGAACGGCGACGGCGCGATTTTTTACAACTTCCGCCCCGACCGCGCGCGTCAGCTCACGCACGCATTTGTCGATGAAAAATTCGACGGATTCCCGCGCGATGAGTCACTGAAGATCCCGTTTGCCACATTCTCGCAGTACGAGGCGGGGATGAACGCGCTCGTGGCATTCCCGCCCGAGGAGATCGACAATACCTTTGGTCAGTATGTACAGGATCTCGGGTACACGCAGCTGCGCATCGCCGAGACGGAGAAATATGCACACGTTACCTTCTTCTTCAACGGCGGTGTTGAGGAACCGTACAAGGGCGAGGACCGCATCCTCGTCCACTCCCCGAAGGTCGCGACCTACGATCTCCAGCCCGAGATGAGCGCGATCGAGGTCACGGATAAAGTGGTCGAGGCGATCAAATCACGCAAGTATGACTTTATCATCCTCAACTATGCGAACTGCGACATGGTCGGACATACGGGGGTTGTACCTGCCGTCGTAAAGGCTGTTGAGACGGTTGATGCCTGCGTCGGCCGCTTTGTCGACGCCGTCCGCGCGGTCGGCGGCGAGGTCTGCATCACGGCGGATCACGGCAACGCGGACAAGATGTGGGACTACGAGACGAACCAGCCGTTCACGAAGCACACGACGAACCCTGTGCCGTTCATCGTGGTCTCCGACCGCGTGAAGGAGGTGCACACCGGCGCGCTCTGCGATATCGCACCGACGCTTCTTACGCTCGCCGGACTCCCCATCCCGAAGGAGATGACGGGCAAGCCGCTCGTCACGCTCAAATAGAATTTGCTGACAGCTGAGCCAAGGACAGACGCCCCTGTGCGTCTGTCCTTTTTCATTTGCATTTGAAAGAGTGCGGGCAGAATGATATACTGAGATAAGAATGTGAAATGATCGGAGGGTGTTATGCTGCGATTTTTGGTGCTCCTGCGTGCGCTGCGGCACGATATTGCGCTGCTCCTGTTTGCGATGCTGCGGCGGGATACGCCGCGCGCAGTGAAGATTTTATTCCCGCTGACGCTGCTCTATCTCGTGAGTCCCATCGATATTGTGCCCGATACGATTCCCATACTTGGTGCAGTGGATGATATGGTCATTCTGCCGGCAGCGACATCACTGCTCGTGCGCATGCTGCCTGCGCAGGCCCGCGCAGAGGGGGAGCGGCGCGTTGCGCGATACGGAACGCGGCTGCTCGCGGCAGCATCCGTTGTGATGATCCTGTGGCTGATCCTGCTCGTTTGGGCACTGTGCAAGGTGTTTGCATGAGGCTCTACATTGCGGAGAAGCCGAGCGTCGGACGCGCGCTCGCCGCGTGCCTGCCTGCACCGCATCGAAAGGGCACGGGGTGGATTGAGACGGGCGGCGGCGTGGTAACGTGGCTGTTCGGTCATGTCCTGCGCCAGGCGGAGCCCGAGGAGTATGATCCGAACCTAAAGCGCTGGCGTGCGGAGGATCTGCCGATCCTGCCCGGCGAGTGGCGTCTCGTTGTCAATGAGAGTGCTGCCCAGCAGTTCGGCGTGGTGAAGGCACTGATCGCGCGTGCGGATGAGATTGTACACGGCGGAGACCCGGACCGCGAAGGGCAGCTGCTTGTGGATGAGGTGCTCGACTATCTCGGCAATGAGAAGCCCGTGCGCCGCATCCTCATCAACGCGCTCGACGACAAGAGCATTCACGATGCGCTCGGCGACCTGCGGGACAACCGCGACTTCCTCCCGCTGAAGCTCTCAGCGCTCGCGCGGGCACGCGCGGACTGGCTGATCGGGATGAACCTCTCGCGCGCCTACACGCTCGCTGCGCGCCGGGCAGGCCATGCGCGGCTGGTGCTGCCGATTGGGCGGGTCAAAACGCCGACGCTTGCGCTTGTCGTGCGCCGCGAGCGCGAGATCGAGAATTTCAAACCCGCGACCTACTATCTCATCGATGCTGTGTTCTGCCACGAGGGCACGGGCGAATCGTTCCGTGCGCGGTGGAAGCCGTCGGAGGAACGCACACCGCTCGATCCAGAGGGGCGCTTAGCAGACGAGGCGGCAGCGCGTGCCGCAATGGACGCCTTTGGACATGACCCCCAAGACGGGAAGATCACACGCTATGAACGCAAGAAAAAGGAGGAGCCGCCTCCGCTCCCGTTCTCCCTCTCGGCGCTGCAGGTGCTCGCGGGCAAGCGCTACGGCTACGAGCCGCAGCAGGTACTCGATACGGCGCAGAAGCTGTATGAGGAGAAGCTGACGACCTATCCGCGCTCGGATGCGGAGTATCTGCCCGTGAGCCAGCATAAGGATGCGGCAAAAATCCTTGGCAATCTCGCCGCGCTCGAAGGTTCGGAACTTGCGTCATGGGCGCAGGAAGCGGATGCGGCGCAGAAGTCGCGTGCGTGGAACGACGAGAAGATCTCGGCGCACCATGCGATCATCCCGACGACCGTGCCCGTAAACCTCGCGCGGCTCAGCGAGACGGAGCGGAATATCTACGGGCTGATTGCGCGCGCCTACATCGCGCAGTTCCATCCGAACTATGTCTATGATCACACGAAGGTCGAGCTCACCTATCACGGCGAAACATTCAGCGCAAGCGGCCGTACAGAGCGCGCGGCGGGCTGGCGCGCGATGTACCGCACGGGGAAATCGGAATCGGAAGATGCGGAGAAGGAGGACGAGGAGAGCGCTGTCCTGCCGCCGATGAAGAAGGGCGACCATACGGACTATATATCTGCGGAGATGGGCACGAGGCAGACGAAGCCGCCTGCGCGCTTTACCCCCGCCACCCTCCTGCAGGGGATGAAGGAGATCCACAAATACGTGAAGGATGAGGCAGCGAAAAAGATGCTGCGCGATGTCTCCGGCATCGGTACGGAGGCGACGCGCGCGAGCATCA